>ENA-ORNF01001485-ORNF01001485.1-human-gut-metagenome-genome-assembly--contig:-NODE-1485-length-20296-cov-3.236698_pt1 | contig 20296 bp, 27 predicted proteins | sample MGYA00242110_ERZ509012 | MGnify/ENA primary metagenome ERZ509012 (study PRJEB26280, sample SAMEA2338714) | human gut metagenome | biome: human gut; feature: human-associated habitat; material: faeces...
TCAAGATCGCGGATGTTGTTTTCCATATTGCTGGCGATAAACGACGCTACTTCGTCCGAAAGATAAAAATTTTCGGCGTCGGCTTTCTTTTTGAGAATTGCGATTCTCGTTTCGATATCGGGCGGCTGAATGTCCGCAAGAAGTCCCCACTGGAAACGGGTGCGAAGCCTTTCTTCAAGGGGCGCGATTTCCTTTGGCGGACGATCCGACGAAATAATGATATGTTTATCGTTCTGATATAAATCGTTGAAGGTGTGGAACAACGCCTCCTGCGTGCCTTGTTTCGACGCGATAAACTGAATATCGTCTATTAAAAGAATATCTATACTCCTATACTTGTTTCTAAATTGATCGTTAGTATTATCTTTTATTGCATTAATAAGCTGATTAGTAAAGTTTTCTGAAGTAACATATAATATTTTAGAATTTTTGTTATTCCTTAGGATTTCATTACCAATTGCATGCATTAAATGGGTTTTACCAACACCACTTCTACCATATACAAATAAAGGATTATATCATTTATGTGATGTTGGCTATATGATAAAACATCAGGGAAATTATTATTTAAAGAGAAGTCAATTACCAATTTTTATCGCAAGTGGTAAAAAAGATAAAATAAAAGAATATGCAAAAGAAACAAAAAGTTTATTAAATGAAATTGGTTATCGTAATATTGATTTTCGTAATTATTTAGAAGGAACTCATGATTTATTACAAAGTGAACAAAAAGACCAATTGTTACATGATTTATTATTATTTTTTACATTAAGTTTATAAATGCTATATATATTTAAAGAAAAAGATATCAAAACTGATATCTTTTCTTATAATATTATTGATAGAATGAAAATAAATATAGTATAATGATATAGACAAGGGAGCGTTATATATGAAATTAAGTAATCAATTTTTTTATACATTAAGAGAAGATGCAAAAGATGAAGAAACAAGAAGTGGTAATTATTTAGTTCGTAGTGGTATGATTAAAAAAGTAGGGACTGGAATTTATTTATTTATGCCATTAGGACTGAAAGTTTTGAAAAAAATTGAAACAATCATTCGTGAAGAAATGAATAAAGCTGGAGCACAAGAAGTGTTAATGCCATCTTTAATTCCAGAGGATTATTATATTCAAAGTGGCCGAAAAGATGTGTTTGGTCATGATATGTTTTCATTAAAAGATCGTTATAATAGGGGATATGTATTAGGCCCAACTCATGAGGAATTATTTGTGTATGCTGCAAAAGAAATGATACATTCTTATAAAGATATGCCATTTAATATTTATCAAATTGCTAATAAGTATCGTGATGAACCACGTCCACGTTTTGGATTAATTCGTACTCGTGAATTTGCTATGAAAGATGCTTATAGTTTTGATGTAGATGAAGAAGGTTGCGAAGTATCTTATCAAAAAATGTTTCAAGCATATCAAAATATTTTTGATCGAATTGGTTTGAACTATAAAATTGTTCGAGCTGGAACAGGTGCTATGGGAGGAAGTTTATCAGAAGAATTTCAAGCAGTTGTTGAGATTGGAGAAGATACTTTAGTATTGTGTCCAAATTGTGATTATGCTTCTAATTTAGAAGTCAGTGCCTGTATTGTAGATGAAACTGAAAGCTATGAAGAAGAAAAAGAATTAGAATTAGTACATACACCAAATGCTGGAACGATTGAGGAAATTTCAGAATTTCTAATGGAAGACAAAAATCGCTTTGTAAAAACATTGATTTATAAAGTTGATGATAAATTTTATGCATGTTTAATTCCAGGTGATAGAGATTTAAACGAAGACAAATTAAGACAATTATTGAACGGAAAAGAAGCTGTTCTTGCGGATATAGAAGAAGTGGAAAGGATTACAAAGGCAAAAGTAGGATTTGCTGGCCCAATTGATCTTTCTATACCAATTATTATGGATCACCATGTACAAATGATGAAAAATTTTATTGTTGGAGCTAATAAAACAGATTATCACTATAAAAATGTAAATTTAAAGGATTTTAAAGTGAAAAAAATAGGTGATATTATTAATGTACAAGAGGGTGATTTATGTCCAAAGTGTGGGGCAAAATTAACTTTTAAAAAGGGTATTGAATGTGGAAATACTTTTAAGTTAGGAACTAAATATTCAGAAAGTTTAGGATTGAATTATTTAGATAAAGAAAATAAATTAAGACCAGTTGTAATGGGATGTTATGGAATTGGATTAGCACGTATTATGACTTCTGTAGCAGAACAAAATGCTGATGATATGGGAATTGCATGGCCAGCTCAAATTGCTCCATTTGAAGTTGCACTTGTTTTAATTAATGAAAAAGATGAAGTACAAAAGGCAGTTGCTGATAAGTTATATCAAACAATTCAAAGTATGGGGTTTGATGTTGTTTATGATGATCGTAAAGAAAGACCAGGCGTTAAATTTAAAGATATGGAATTAATTGGAGTTCCTGTACAAATTACAGTTGGAAAAAGAGCGGTAGAAGGTATTGTTGAAATTAAACGCAGAGGAAAAGAAAAAGAAGAAATTTCTTTAGATTTATTAAATGAAAAAATTGTTGAATTATTAAATTGTTAATGAAGTGTCAATCATATGATTGACACTTTTTCTTTTCATCATTATTTGATATACTAAATATATAAGAGAGGTAGATTATTATGTTGAAAAATGCAGATCGTGTTACAAAAAGATATTATTTAATAGGTGTTTTAGCAATTATTGTGTTTATGTTAGTTGGTGTTGGGTATTCAGTATTAACAGAACAGTTAAACATCCAAGGAACTGCTAACATTACTTCTAATTGGAATATTTTATTTACTGATGTTCAAGAAATGAAAATGACAAATGCTACAACAATTTCTAAGGAAATTAAAGATGGTACTACTTTGACTTTAAATACAGAACTTACAAAACCAGGAGCTTCAGCAGTTTATCAGGTAACAGTAGAAAATCAAGGAACTTTAGATGCTGTTGTTTCTAGCATTGGGGGAGTTACGGAAACAAATGAAAAACAACCACAAAGTATTAAAGTAGCTGTATCAGAAATCGAAGTAGGAGATGAATTATTGGTTGATGGAACAAAAACATTTCAAGTCACAGTACAATGGGATCCAGAAGTAGATTTTAATGAAACAAATATGTCAAAAGAAATTGAAATCACAGTGAATTACAAACAGCAATAAAGTCTAATGATGAGTTAGACTTTTTTTGTGTCTTTTTTCAAAACATGACAAATTATCATAAGCCTTTATGGAATAATATATTTGGTGATATTTATGAAAAAGACTTATTTGATTCCAGCAATCATTTCTATAGTAATTGGTTTTATGGTAGGAAAAGCTATGTGTGATGAATATCATACAACAAGCGAAACAAAAACAGTATTTCAAGCAACCAATTCTTTAACTGTATATTATCTACAATATGGTGTTTATTCTTCAAAAGAAAATATGGAAAAAAGTGTATTGCAATTACCGTATTATATATATCAAATAGAAGATAATCAATATCATGTTTATATTGGAGTTTCTAGTAAAGAAGAAAATTTAAAAAAGTTACAGGATTACTTTCATTCATCAGGGTACAATACTTATAAGAAAGAAGGAATGATTAGAAATCAAAAATATATAGAAACATTAAATGTTTTAGATGAAATGCTATCAAAAGTAAGTGATAGTAAAAATATAGATGAAATTAACCAAAAAATATTAGAAAATTATAAGGAGGTTTAAAAGTTGTCTATTACAGTAAAAGAATTGCCTAAAAATGAAAGACCTCGTGAAAGGTTATTATATTATGGAATAAAAAATTTATCGAATGAAGAATTATTAGCTATATTATTAAAAACAGGTACAAAAGATATGAATTCAAAAATGTTATCTTCTTATATGTTAAAAGAATTAGGAGGAATTCATGCTTTTCAAAATTGTTCTTATCAAAAGTTATCAAATATTAAAGGAATTGGTACAGCAAAAGCCTGTACCATTTTAGCGGCTATTGAATTTGGTAAAAGAGTTTATCAAAAAGAACAAATTTTATTTCAAAAGTTTGAAGATGCATATCAGATTGCGTCTTATTATCAAGATAAGATGGGAAAATTAAAACAAGAAAATTTCTTATGTATTTATTTAGACGTTACCAAAAAATTAATTCATGAAAAAACATTATTTATTGGAACTTTAAATCGTAGTTTAGTTCATCCAAGAGAAATATTTAAAGAGGCTTATCAAGTAAGTGCTAGTTCTATTATATGTATTCACAATCATCCAAGTGGGGAAGTACTTCCCAGTAAAGAAGATATTCTATTTACAACACAATTGGTAAAGGTAGGAAGAATGCTTGGAATTGATGTTATTGATCATATTATCATTGGGGATGAAAAATATTATAGTTTTTTTGAAAATCACAGAATATGACTTTCAAAAATAAAGGATTTATATTATAATGAATAAAGGTGATTTTATGTACGAAAAAAAGACAATTGATAAGAAATATATTATTTTTATTGTTGTATTTGTAGTTGCTTTAGTACTAGGAATCACAAATGCAATTATCATGAATAAAGAAGATTTAAGTCCAATTGAAAAAGCAATGAAAGATGCAACTTTAACTGTGACAAAAATTTTATATAAACCAGTACAAGTTGTGAAAGATAAAATGAAAGAATATCAAGAAAAACAAGATTTATATGAAAAGTATAAAGAATTAGAGAAAAAGGTAAAGGAAACAGATTTAATTCAAAGTGAAAAAGAAGAATTAGAAAAAGAAGTAGAAAATTTGAAAAAAACTTTAGAATTAAATAGAACTTTATCGGAAAGTAGTTACTTAAATGCTACAGTTGTAAATCGAAATATTGGTTATTGGTATAATACAATTACAATTGACAAAGGTAGTTATAATGGTGTTAAAAAAGATATGCCAGTGATTGTAAGTGAAGGATTGATAGGTAAAATTACCAAAGTAACTAGTTTTAATAGTACAGTAAAATTAATTACGAGTGATGATGTAAATAATAAAATTTCTGTAAAGATTAAAGTAAATGATAAATATGTTTATGGATTGCTATCTGGCTATGATAAGAAAAAACGAACTTTTATTGTTGAAGGAATTAGTGATAATACAGAAATTCCAAAAGATGCAACTGTTACAACGACAGGAATGGGAGATTCATTTCCAAGTGGAATTGTAGTTGGAAAAGTAAAAAGAGTTACGACTGACAATTTTGATTTAGCAAAAACAGTAGAAGTAACAAGTAGTGTAGACTATGATGATCTAAGTTTTGTGACAATATTAAAAAGGAATGATCAATAATGCAATTAGCAATTATTATTACAATACTTTCTTTCTTTTTAGAAAGTATTGTTAGTAATTTTGTATCCATAAACAGTCAACTTTTCTTACCATTATTTAGTATTGTCGCACTAGTTATTATTTATCCTTATTTAAAAAAAGAACGCTCTAGTTATTTTAAAATTGCAGCAGTTCTTGGATTTTTCTATGATGTTGTTTATACAGATACATTAATTGTTAATTTGATTTTATTTGTTTTTACTGCTTATTTTATTGAAAAAATAAATTATGCTTTATCAAATAATTATTTTAATGTAGCAATTATTACGGGATTAGCAATTACATTTTATCGTGTAATTACATTTCTCGTATTAGTTATTATAGGTTATTTACCATTTTCATGGTATGCATTATTTTTAGGAATTACTAGTAGTTTATTATTAAATATGATATATGCGGTTATTTTATATACAATTACTGATTTTCTTTCACGAAAATATCATATTACGAAAATTGATTAGATGGAATGTTTCCATCTTTTTTTCATATATCTAATTAGGTGATAAGATGGATATTGAAACTGTTAAACAAAATATGAAGAAAAAACATCATCAAACAAATCATCAGACACATAAAAAAGTGATGATTCAAAAAAAACATAAAAGGTATTTTTTCTTATTTAGTATTCGTTTTTTATTATGTATAGTAATTACTATCGTATGTATCATTGCATTAAAAGAAAATAAAGAGTGGAAGAGTAAGTTTTATCAATATGTTTTTGAACAAAATTTTAGTTTTGCAACCATTAATAAAACATATCAAAAGTATTTTGGTAGTCCAATTCCATTTTTTAATCAATTAATTAAAGAACCAACGAAAGCCGTATTTCATGAAAAATTAACTTATCAAAAACAGCAAAAGTATCAAGATGGAGTGAAATTAACTGTAGAGGATCAATTTTTAGTTCCTTCCTTAGAAAGTGGAATTGTAGTGTTTATTGGTAAAAAGGAAGGATATGGAAATACACTCATTGTTCAACAAGCGAATGGAATTGATTGTTGGTATGGAAATATCAAAAATTTAAGTGTAAAATTATATGATTATGTAGAAAAGGGCAGTGCTTTAGGAGAGGTAGAGAATAATCTATTATATTTAGTATTTAAAAAAGATGGTGCTGTATTAGATTATAAAAATTATATCAATGAATAAAAAAATATATTTTCACCCTGTATTTATTTTCTGTATGATGATTATGCTAATTACAGGTTATATTAAACCTTTTCTATTATTATTTTCTATTTTTTTCATTCATGAAATGGGACATATTCTGGCATCGCAATATTATCATTGGAAAATCAAAAAGATCATGATATTACCATTTGGTGGATTAACTATTTTTGAAGAAAGTTTAAATCGCCCTATGAAAGAGGAATTTATAATTGTGATAATGGGACCAATTTTTCAAATCCTAGGTTTTTATATATTAAGTCAGTGGTATCCATATCCATATTTTCAAAAACTTCATATGTTTTATTTGCTTTTTAATTTGATGCCTATTTATCCATTAGATGGGTCTAAATTATTGCTTCTAGTGTTTCAAAAAATACTACCATTTTATACAAGTTATTTAAATATATTATGGGTTTCCTTTATTTTTGTAAGTGTTTTAATTTTATATATGCCATTTAATTTAGTATTATGGATTAGTTTATTATTTTTATTAAAAAGAGTGTTTGAAGAGAGTAAAAAGATAAAACTTGTATTTTCTAAATTCTTATTAGAACGATATTTAAATCAATATCATTTTAAAAAATATGAGAAAATAAAAAAAGGAGGATTAAAGAAGATGAAAAGGGATAAAAATCATATTTTTTATTTACAAAATAAATGGTTAACTGAAACTACAATTTTAAAGAAATGGTTTGACAAATAAGTTATTTTCTGCTAAAATTTTATATTGTGTAGTACCCCTTGGTAACTACAACCGCACGAACAAGGTTTAAAACATGTTTTATGTACCTTTTAGGCGAGTCTTAGATTGTAAGGAGGGAAAATATGAAAGCTGTTATTGAAACTGGTGGAAAACAATACTATGTTGAAGAAGGAACAGAACTTTATGTTGAAAAATTAGATTTAGAAGCTGGAAGTACTGTAGAATTTGACAAAGTATTAATGGTAGATGGAGCATTTGGTCATCCATACTTAACAAACGCTAAAGTAACAGGTGAAGTTGTAAAACACGGTAAAGATAAAAAAGTTGTTGTATTCAAATATGTACCAAAGAATAAATACCGTAAAAAACAAGGACACCGTCAACCATATACAAAGGTTGTTATTAAATCTATTAAAGTAAAATAATATGACGGAAGTAATTATAAGAAAAAATAAGAATGAAATTCATGAGATTACAATGAATGGTCATTCAGGTTATGAAGTAAGTGGTAAAGATATTGTTTGTGCTAGTATAAGCAGTATTTTAATTACAAGTGTAAATGCAATTATAAGATATCAAAAAGATGCCTTAGAAATTACAAAAGAAGAAAATGATAACATTTTTATTCATATAAAAATATTAAAACATGATAATATGATTGATTTATTATTAGAAAACTTTGTGGCATTATTAGAAGAACTTGCTTCAGATTACCCAAACAATATTAAAATTAAAAATAGAAAATAGGAGGTGTCCTCATGTTGGAATTATTACAATTAAATATTCAATTATTTGCTCATAAAAAAGGACAAAGTTCTACTAAAAACGGACGTGATTCTGCTGGTAGAAGACTTGGTGCAAAAGCAAGTGATGGTGAATTTGTAACAGCTGGTTCTATTTTATACCGTCAACGTGGTACAAAAGTATATCCAGGAACTAATGTAAAAATTGGAAAAGATGATACTTTATATACAGTAATTGATGGATATGTAAAATATGAACGTCGTGGTAAGGATAAAAAACAAGCAAGCGTTTATCCTACTAGATAAAATGATTGAAAAATAAGTAAATAAAAAAAGAAGTATGTTGTATACTTCTTTTTGTGCATGAAAAAGAAAGAAAATGATTGAAATTTTCTTTAAAAAGTGCTATACTTTAGGTGTGAAGAGAGAGTAGAAAAGGGTGGAGGTGAAAGTCTATGTGGAGATGGCTAACTAGATTTTTCTAATAGGGACATTAACCAAACGTATATGCACTGGTAATGATATAGAATAGTTAATGTTGACTAGTTCCCGGCACTAATTTTAGTGTCGGGAATTTCATTATATAACAAAATATAGGTAAACTTCAAGACTTATTGAAAAAAAATTTATACTTTACATAATTTGATATTTCGACATTGAAATATCATTTTTTTTTTGCTACAATATTTTTAGAATAGGAGTGGGAAAGTGAAAAATAAAAATATTATGGAACTTTGTAAAGTATTTATTATTTTTCTAATTTATTTAGTATATAATAGTGTTTTCCATATGATATTCGATATGCTACATATTGACAATGGTATTATTACTATGTTTACTGGAGATGTTTTATTTTTAGCAGGTATGTTGATGTTATATCGAAGTGATTTAAAAGAGAGTTTAAATCAGTTAGATGGAAGCAAACGAAAATTTATTGGAAAAGTGATTTTAGGTGTTGTATTATTATTTGCAGTAAATATGATTGTTGGTATGATTGGAGAATTGTTAGTTCCATCTAATACAATTAGTGACGATAATACTACATCTATTTATAATTTGTCACAAATATCATTTGCTTATACATTATTTAAAACAATGGTGTTTGGTGTGATTGCAGAAGAATTATTGTTTAAACAATCGCTTCGTAAAGCGATTACCAATAATGTTTTATTTGTAATATCTAGTAGCTTGATATATGCAGTAATGAATGTAATATATGGTGATTTAAATAGTCCATATCTTTTAACAGATATGCTTTCATATTTTGTTGTTTCAGCTACTTTAGCAACAATTTATGTTAAAAATAATGATAATATTGTTCTTGTTATGTTTATTAAATTCTTTTATAATTTACTTCCAATGTGTATTCTGATTGCGGGGATATTTTGATGAAGTTAAGTCATTTGATAAATACATTAGCCGTCGTACAAAAAACTACTTCTGGTCAAAAGAACATGAACATTATTATCATCGTTGCAGTGATAGTTATTGTAGTTTTGGTAGCTAGTACTGTATTTTCAAATAAAAAATAGTAGTGATACTATTTTTTTTTGTTGGTTTCGTGTATAATGGGAATAGTTTAAAGGAGGAATCTTGATGTTTGTAGATGAAGCGATTGTTGAAGTGTTAGCTGGATCTGGTGGAAATGGATGTATGGCTATGCGTCGTGAAAAATATGTGGAAATGGGTGGCCCATTTGGTGGAAATGGTGGTCATGGTGCAGATATTATTTTCGAAGCAGACGAAGGATTAAATACATTATTAGATTTACGATACCAAAAACAAATTAAAGGCCCTCGTGGTGAAAATGGAATGGGAAAAGGAATGCATGGAAAGAGTCGTGATGCGGTAATTGTGAAAGTTCCTGTTGGAACAGTTGTAACAGATTTAGAAACAGGACAATTACTTGCAGACTTAACTAAGAATAAGGAACAAGCTGTGATTGCAAAAGGTGGTCGAGGTGGCCGTGGTAATATGGCTTTAGCTACTCATTCTAATCCCGCACCAAGTATTTCTGAAAATGGTGAACCTGGAGAAGAAAAAAAAGTAAAAGTAGAATTAAAATTACTTGCTGATGTTGGATTAGTTGGTCTTCCTAGTGTTGGGAAGTCTACAATTATTTCCATGATTAGTGCTGCAAAACCAAAAATTGCTGAATATCATTTTACAACGTTAAAACCAAATTTAGGGGTTGTAAGAGCAAGTAACCATCGTTCTTTTGTTGTTGCAGATTTACCGGGTTTAATTAAAGGTGCATCTTTAGGAGAAGGATTAGGGGATCGCTTCTTAAAACATATCGAAAGAACAAGAGTGATTGCTCATGTAATTGATATGGGTGGTTATGAAATGCGTGATCCTTACGAAGATTACATGACAATCAATGAAGAGTTGAAAAATTTTAAAGAAGATTTATTACAGAAACCACAAATTATTATTGCCAATAAAATGGATATTGAAGGTGCGAAAGAACGTTTAAAGAAATTTAAAGAAAAAGTAAAACTTCCAATTTATGAAGTAAGTGCTGCTACAAATCAAGGTTTAGGAGAGGTTATAGAAGTGTTAGCAGATATGTTAGATCATATTAAAAAAGAGCCTTTAAAACATTCTGTAAAACAAGAAAAACATGTTGTATATGAATATAAAAAAGAAGAACCTTTTACAATTTCTAAAGATAATGAAGTATGGGTTGTACGTGGTAGTGAAATTGAAAAATATGTTCGCATGATGAATTTTTCTACAGAAGAAGCTTATATTCGCTTATCTAGAAAATTAAGATTATTAGGTATTGAGGATGAACTTAGAAATCGTGGTGCAAAAGATGGCGATTATGTTAGAATTTTAGATTTTGAATTTGAATATGAAGAATAGAAACATCTATTCTTTTTATGATATATGAAAGGAAAAAATATGAAAAATTTACAAGAAATTATTAATGAAAGTAAAAATATTGTCTTTTTTGGAGGAGCTGGTGTATCAACTGCTAGTGGTATTCCGGATTTTAGAAGCGATAATGGACTTTATCATAAGTATCCTTATCGTGCAGAGATTATGTTATCACATACTTATTTTATGAATCATACAGATGATTTTTTTCAATTTTATTTTCAAGAAATGATTCATAAAGAAGCAAAACCAAATGCCTGTCATCAAAAGTTAAAAGAGTTAGAAGAATCTGGAAAATTAAAAATGATTGTAACACAAAATATTGATGGTTTACATCAAATGGCAGGAAGTCAACACGTTTTAGAATTACATGGTACAGTTCATAAAAATACTTGTATGAAGTGTCATAAGAAGTATTCATTAGAAGAACTTTATGAAAGTCATATTTGTTCATGTGGGGGAGTAATTAAGCCAGATGTTGTGTTGTATGAAGAACCACTGCCAAACGGAGTTTTTGAATCTGCTATTGAAGCTATTTCTAAATGTGATACATTTATTGTTGGTGGGACATCACTCGCTGTTTATCCAGCAAATAGCTTAGTACAGTTTTTTCATGGAAAAAATTTGGTAGTGATTAATAAAGATAAAACTTCTTTGGATAAAAAGGCTACTTTGGTGATTCATGATGACATTGCTAAAGTTTTTTCCAAAATAAAAACAGATTAAGAAATCTGTTTTATTCTTTCTCCTGTTTGAAAGTTGGTCATGCCTGCTGGAAATTCATAGGTTCCATATCCTTTTTTATAAAAAACAAATTTCCATGGCTTTATCTTCTTTTTACAAAATATAATTGTATTGTTATAATCAACAATATAAATATCAATTGGAAACTTCATAAAGCAAGTATGGATACTATGACAATGAGGGAAAAATAAGCCATAATTTGGCTCTTTTTTTTGACCCATCATTCCTAAAAAGCGATTTTTGAAATTCAAACAAACATGAACAGTTAATTGTTGATTATTATTTAGTATTTTCATATCATCACCAAATTTATCATAACATACAAAAAGTGAATTGACAAACACATCTTTTCGCTGTAAACTATTAATATAGAGAATAGTATTGGGAGGGTCACATGAATAAGTTAAATAATAAAGGACAAGCTTTAGTAGAATATCTTTTAATTATAGCAGTAATTAGTGTTATTGTTGTAGGAATTGTAAAAGTACTAGGTGGTTATTTACAAGATTCTATGACTAAATCAAGTTGTAATTTAGTAGATAAAGTGTATGTAGAAGGATCTAAACCAGGCGAAGGAACTTGTGTTGATAAATAAGAAGTGTTTACTTCTTTTTTTTATTTATTTTCATTACCATAATTTCCCATAATGTTCTAGAAATTTAACCATAATGTTTTTATAGAATGTAATCAAGGGAGGTGATTAATAGAAAAAAAAGAAAAACCAAAAACATACAAAAGCTTACAAAATAAATAATAGATAGATAGAAAATATACTCCTAAAATGATTGAAAGGGTAGTGATAATGTAGAAAAAGAAATTAAGATTTGATATACTAATGTAGAGGTGTTATTATGTATAAGATTTGTTTTGTAGAAGATGAAAGAGACCTAAATAATCTTATGAAGACCTATTTAGAACGCGAAGGTTATGAAGTACTAAACTTCTATGATGGACAAAGCGCGCTTGACTATGTAGGTAATGTTGCTCATTTATGGATTCTAGATATTATGCTAGGTGATTCTATTAGTGGTTATGATTTAATTAAGAAAATTAGAGAAACGGATAGTACAGTTCCAGTTATCTTTACGTCAGCTCGTGATCAAGATTTGGATAAAATCATAGGATTAGAGCTTGGAAGTGATGACTATGTAACAAAACCTTACTCCCCTAAGGAACTAGTGTTACGAGTAAATAATATTATGAAAAGAGTTTATTTAAAGTCAACTGATAAAGTAACTTATGAGAATTATGTGATAGATATTGATAAGAGAACTGTATTTGATGGTGAAAAAGAATTATCTTTAACGACTTTAGAATTTGATTTATTGATGATGTTTTTACAAAATCGTAATAAATCATTTAGTAGAGAAGATATTTTAGAAACTGTATGGGGTAGTGATTATTTTGGTAGTGATCGTGTGGTAGATGATTTAGTAAGAAGATTACGTAAAAAAATGCCAAATATTCATATTAATACATTATATGGATTTGGATATAGATTCTTATGAAAAAGTTAAAATATGCTTTAAATCGTCAATTAATATCGATTGGTATATTAATATGTGGGATTATCTTCATTGCTCTTGGTATACTCCTCCCAAAAGTATTGATGCCCATTTATGAAAATAATATATACCAATATTTAAAACAACCACTCGAATTAATAGATTATGAGATTGGAGAAAATGAAATTGGTAGTGATGTCGCATACCTATATATCACAAGCCAAAAAGAAGTGATATCTTCTGAAAATTTCTCTAAAATAATCAATGTGGATCCGAAAGAAATCTTAAGTAAAATTAACAGTGATTATGGAAAATTTCAGTATCGCGGTCAAACTTATTATTACAATACCTCTTATAATAAGTTTGTTACAAAAATTTCATTGACTGATGATTCTTATATCACTGATATGAGAAAAGATATACTATATACTATATTTCCTATATTATTAATTACTTTATTAATGATTTCTGGCTTATTACTCCTATGGTCTAGAAAATTAGTAAAGAAGATTGAACATTTAAAACAAAAAGTTGACAACTTGTCAAATGATGAATATGATGACACCTATACTTATGATGAAGATGATGAATTAAAAGCCTTATCAGTTGCCATTGATAAAATGCGTGAAAACTTAAAAAAACAAGAAAACTATAAAAATCAAATGTACCAAAATATATCGCATGATTTTAAAACTCCTCTCACTGTCATAAAATCATATATAGAAGCGATTAAAGACGGTATACAAACTGTTCCACAAGGTTTAAAAGTCATTGAAGAACAGGTTGGTAAATTAGAATTAAAAGTACACTCCTTACTATATTTAAATAAATTAAACTATTTTAAAGAACGCAAAGATCTTACTGTTGAAAAAGTCAATGTGCAACAAGTAATTAAAAACTCGGTAGAAAAAATGAAGAACATAAGACCTGATATAAAATGGAATGTATATACTCCAAAAAATGAAACCATTTTAAAAGGTACTTATGATATGTGGGAAGCTGTTGTCGATAATATTTTAAGTAACTTTGTTAGATATGCACAAACAGAGATTAAAATTACGATAAAAGGAAATAAGATTATTTTATATAATGATGGTCCAAAATTAGAAGAGAAAGAATTAGAAAATATATTCTCACCGTATAAAAAAGGAATTAATGGACAGTTTGGACTAGGTCTTTCTATCGTTCGTGAGACATTAGCTTTCTGTGGTTATGAAGTGACTGTAAAAAACGAAAAGAAAGGAGTCAGTTTCATGATTCAATAAAAAAGGAAGGGTTGCCTAAATGGATCTCTTCCTTTTTATGTTTATAAAATTATGTTATAATGAATAAAGGTGATGATATGGAAAAATGGAAAGATACCAAAAAGGGAAGTTGTTGTTTATTTGGTGATTATTCAGAACATCGAATTTTAGATTTTGATGAAATGAATGAACAATTAAACCAACTTGTACATTTTAAAGAACAGGAAGCGATTGGTATGACAACATTTCAATATCCAATTCGTCATTTCACTTATGGTACTGGTCCTTATCATGTGATTTTAACTGCAGGAACACATGCATCAGAATTAATTACAAATTGTTTTTTAATTCATTTTATGAAAGAATTAGATCAACACATGTTTTTAGATCCAAAACAGTTTACATTACATTTTATTCCTATTTTAAATCCAGAGGGAACGATTATATTAACGAGTGCTATTAGAACAGTAATTCCAAGAAAAATTACTCCATTTTGGGAAGAATTATTATGTATACAATATTATACAAATTCTAGATTGGAAGATAATTATGTGATTGAAAAAGAGGATAAAGATAATAAATTACAAATGTGGATGTTTCGTTACGCAGATAGTAATTGTATTCCTAAAAAGCATAAACAATTAAGAGAAAGTGTAAAAGAGATTATTGAAACTGAAAAGTTACCTAAAGGTGCTATGATTGCTTGGTCTAGTAATGGAGTAGGGATTGATTTAAATGCTAATGTACCAAATCCTAGATATATTAAAGCGATGAGACAAAAAATACCATTTTATCACGAGTTAAGATTAAATCAAATTTCTATGACTTCAAAAGGTCCAATTGGTTGTCCTTTTCGTTCTAATCAATTTCAATTTGAGCCTGAAAATAAAGCAATTATTCGCTTATATAAAGATTTGATAAAAAAGGAAAAAGTACTCGGTTCTTTTATTTATCATGCATGTGGTAATTTAATTTATTATTTAGATGAGATAGATGAAAAAGTGAATAAAGAAAATAGTATTCAAAATACAAAATATAATCTTCAAATTGCTAAAAAATATCAAGAAGCAACTGGGTACCGCATTTTAAAAGACCATAAAGAAACAACAGTAGATTATATGTTAAAAAAGATACTTCCAGGAACAATATTAGTGGAGTTAGGAAATATTCGTTCGACACCATTATCACAATTTATAGATAGTATCGATTTGGTTTATAGCCATATTATGAATGATAATAAAAAGGCATTAATTGAAACGATAGAAATGATGAAAAAACTATATGAAAATAAAGGGTAAATTTTATTTTACTCTTTTATTTTGATGAAAAATTTTGTATAATGAAACTAATGGATGGAGGAAAAACAATGCGACAAGATGTAATGAATTTGAAAAAAATGTCAAAAAATCAGCTTATTGATTTTAGCAAACCTAAATATGTTTATATTCCTCTAGCAAGTGGTAAAGATGAAAATGTTACGGTATTAGTAAAAAAAGGTGATTATGTTAAAATTGGCACAGTCATTGGGAAAAGAAAAGGTACGAAAAAAATTCCAATTCATGCTACTGTATCAGGTTATGTGATGGGAATTGAAAAAAAATTATATGTAACGGGACAGCTAGTAAGATGTGTAAAAATAGAAAATGATGGTAAAGAATGTTATTTGGAAGAAAATATCGATCAAAAGAAAATGAGTCAATATACCAAAGAAGAATTTTTAGAAACAATTTTAGATACAGGAATTGTAGGTTTAGGGGGAGATGCTTTTCCAACTTATATCAAATATAATACTGATAAAAAAATAAATACATTGGTGATTAATGCAGTCGAGTGTGAACCCTATAACACTTCTGATACAACTTTATTATTTGAAAAATGCGAAGAAATTTTAGAAGCAATTGATGCGATTATGGAAATAAATCATATTGAGCATGCCATAATTGCTGTTCCAAAAGAAGAAACAGAACTAATTCGTAAACTGAATAATTTTATTGGTACATATTTAAATATTGAAGTGAAGGCACTTTCTTCTTCATACCCAATTGGATGGGAAAGAAAATTAGTAAAAGAAACAAAACATGTAAATTATAAATTTATTCCATTAGAAAAAGGAATTATCGTGAATAATGTATCAACAATTTATGCAATATATGAAGCATTAAAACAAAAAAAACCACTGGTAGATAGAATTGTTACATTTACGGGAAATGGTTTAAAAAAACAGTGTAATGTAAAGTTGAAAATTGGTACTTTAGCAAAAGATGTAATAAAAAAAATAGGTGGTTACCAAAATGTGGATGATATGATTTTAATTGCTGGGGGAGCTATGATGGGAAATGCTTTACCTAGTGATGAACTTGCTATTTCACCAGAAGTAAGCTGTGTTTTAGTATTACCATATGAAAAAAATAAAATTGCTAATCCATGTATTCGTTGTGGTAAATGTGTTCAGATGTGTCCTGCAAAATTAAATCCAGTGATGATTGCAGAAGCATACCAAGAAAAAAATATAAAATTGCTACAACAACTAGAAGTAAAAAGATGTATTGGATGTGGTCTTTGTTCCTTTATTTGTCCTTCTAACCGTAATATTAGAAATCAAATAAAACTTGCTAAAAAATTATGTGAGGAGGAAGGAAAATGAAAGCATTTGTATTAAAAGATGGTCCTTTTTTAAAAAGTAAACAAAAGGTAAGTCATATAGAACTAACATGGTTATATAGTCTGGGCATTTTATTTTTATTTGCATGGACAAAAAATGGTATTTATCCTTTTTTAAATCACAATATGTCATTAAAAGAAATGTTACTTCCTTTTTTTCTTTTAAGTCTAATTGTAATCTGCCTTTTAAAGTTTTTTCTTTTTCATAAAATTTTATTGCTTCTTCTTTTGTCATAAACTTTTTAATTATTGGCAAATCTTGTTCTATTATTTCTTGAGCTCTTTTATTTACCTTTTCTATCATTTCTTCTGTAATCTTCATATTGTCAACTTCGCATAACATTGAGTGATATAGTTGGTAATCTACAGTTATTAAAGCATTATTATATATTTCTTGAAATGCTTTTGCTATTATATATATTAAGCCTCTTTTATATACTCTCATTCCATCTTTTTGAGTAACATCTATTAATTCAATCTTCCCACTTGTATTTATTTCATAGTTTAAGCTTTTTAATTCATTATTAAATTTACATGCTACTACTTCGTTTTTGGATTTTGTTATTTCTTGCTTTAGCAAATCACATACTTTTGTACCTTTTTTTACATCTATTTCTGTGTTGTTATATACTATTTGCACTTTTTACCTCCATTAACCTACATTGCTTGTTTGTCTTGCCCATTTATTTTTATTTTATATACCTGAATATTTCCATCTTCATTTTCATCTAAGTAATACATATATTTTTCTACAATGTTTATTGCATTTGAATATGTGTTTACTTCTGTTATTTTTGTTTCATTTTTTCCATTTAGTTTTATGCTATAAATAGCCATGTTTTCATCTTTAACTGTTTTTGCATAGTATAAAGCATTTTCTGTAAAGTTTATTGTATGAGTATCTACTCCTCCTGCAATATCACATACTTTTTCTTTTTTCTTTGCATTTGTTTTCATTTTATATAGTTCATATTTATATTCGTAGTTTTCCATATCATATTTTTCGTTTATAAAATAAATTTTATTTCCTGTAACAAAAAATTCTCTTCCTGCTTCTTCATCTATTTTAGTTACATTTTTTCCTGCCAAATTCATTTTAGCAATAACATATTTTCCATTATTTTCGTAGCTATAATAAATTTCTTTTCCAACTACTTGATAATTTTCTATTGCTTTATTTGATAATTGTGTTCTATTTTTGCCGTTTGTTTTTATTTTATAAAGGTTTGTTCCTTCAAAATAATAAATCCAATTGTCTATAACTGTAATAGGAGCTGTACTAACATTTTCTGCTATTACTTGGTTGTTTTCTCCATTTAATTTTGCTCTTACTAATTGACCTTTTTCTTCTGAAACATAATAAATATAGTTTCCTGATACATTTAAATAATATCCATATTCACTACTTACTTTTTCTTTATTTTTTCCATTTTTCTTTATTTGATAAATTCCATCTACAGTTCCTTCGTCAAATGCCAAATAATAAATTTTATTTCCTTTTCTTGCAACGATTCCTTGATTTCTTAAATTTCCACTTGTATTGCCATATTCTTCTTTTCCTGTTCCTATAATTAAAATCATTATTATAACTAAGATAGCTGCTAATACTATAAGTGATATTTTCTTATTTTCCTTATAGAAATTAATAACCATATTCTTTAAACCAATTAATTTTTCTTTCATTTTTTCACCTTTCCTTTTTCATAAGTATTTTTAATCTATATGAATTCATTATATAGTTTTATTTGTATATTTACAAGTATTTTTTTAAGCTTTTTGGATATATTAGTTGTAGGGGTCGACTTCCTCGGCGACCCACAATTAAAATCAAAAGGAGTTGTTCTTATGAATAAGCAAAGATTAAATGAGATTTTAAATCATAGACAATTAAGTGAAGTTTTTTATGAAGAAAAACCTGTATGGATTCAAGAAGTTAATGATGATATTGCTAAAATTGGTTTTTTAGATGGTTCTCCTGAAAAGAGTGTATATATAGATGATTTGTATGAAAGTGACTTGTATAAAAATAAATAAATCTTTCTATTTGTAAAAGTGAGAAAAAAAGGGACAATCCCTTTCTTTCTCACTTTTTTAACGGAATTATATTTCTATTATTTTTTCCCATGGTAATTCTTTTTTTCCAAAGTGTCCGTAGTTTGTTGTCTTTGTATATATTGGATTTTTTAGGTTTAAATATTCTATTATTCCTCTTGGTGTTAAATCAAATTTTTCTTTTATTATTTTTATTAGTTCTTCTTCGCTTTTTGTTCCTGTTCCGAACGTATTTACATGTGTTGAAATTGGTTCTTCTACACCTATTGAATATGATATTTGTATTTCGCATTTTTTTGCATATCCATTTGCTACAAGATTTTTTGCAATATGTCTTAACATATATGTTGCTGACCTATCTACTTTGCTTGCATCTTTTCCCGAAAATGCTCCTCCTCCATGTCTACTGTATCCACCATAAGTATCAATAATTATTTTTCTTCCGAGTTAATCCTGTATCTCCTAGTGGTCCTCCTATTACAAATCTTCCTGTTGGATTTATATAAATTTTAGTGTTTTCATCTATCATATTTTTGTCTACTACTTGCATAATTACTTTATTGTATATATCTTTTCTTAATTCTTCAATATCTACATCTGCATTATGTTGGTTTGATATAACTATTGCTTCTATTCTTTTTGGTTTATCATCTTCATATTCTACTGTTACTTGTGTTTTTCCATCTGGTCTTAGATAATTTATTTCTTTGTTTCTTCTGACCTCAGTTAGTTTTTTCGCAAGTTTATGTGCTAACCAAATAGCATAAGGCATATATTCCTCTGTTTCATTGCATGCATATCCAAACATTATTCCTTGGTCTCCAGCTCCACCTGTATCTACTCCCATTGCTATATCTGGACTTTGTTTATTTATCTCTATATTTATTTTGCATGTTCTGTAATCCATATCTGTTTCTTCATTATCATAACCTATTTTCTTTACAGCTTGTCTTGCTAATTTTTCTATGTCTATTTTTGCAGTTGTTGTTAATTGTCCTGCAACTGTAATTATGTTTTTAAATGCAAATGTTTCTACTGCTACTCTTGAATTCGGGTCTTGTTTTAGGCATTCATCTAATATTGTATCTGATATGTAATCACATAATTTATCTGGATGCCCTTCTGTTACACTTTCTGAAGTAAAATAATATTTATTCATATTCGCTCACTCCTTATTTTATTATTTGTATTTATAATATACATTGTTTATATTTGTGTCAATGCTTTATTTTAAA
>ENA-ORNF01001491-ORNF01001491.1-human-gut-metagenome-genome-assembly--contig:-NODE-1491-length-20246-cov-5.186370_pt1 | contig 20246 bp, 21 predicted proteins | sample MGYA00242110_ERZ509012 | MGnify/ENA primary metagenome ERZ509012 (study PRJEB26280, sample SAMEA2338714) | human gut metagenome | biome: human gut; feature: human-associated habitat; material: faeces...
TAACATGTTGCCTGCTTCAAGGTTTGGCTCGATGTCTTTCTTGTACATATCTGCCTGTAATTCATCATTAATAAGGATCATGATGATATCTGCTCTTTTTGCAGCTTCTGCTGCTGTATATACCTGAAATCCCTGCTTTTCAGCCTTTGTCCAGGACTTGCTGCCTTCATAAAGACCGATGATAACATTGCATCCGGATTCCTTAGCATTTAATGCATGAGCATGTCCCTGGCTGCCGTAGCCGATAATTGCGATAGTCTTACCCTCTAATAAAGAGAGATTACAATCTTCCTGATAAAAAATCTTAGCCATTTTCTTCTCCTCCGTTATGAGACTAAAAATTTATAACTGATAGGGATTTTCCCTAGAGCTAACAAAAATAAATTATAAGACTTTGCTTTTATGAATGCTCAGTCCTCTATGTAGGTAACGTTCTCAATACCTCTGCCCAGACCTGTGATACCCGTTCTGGCAAGTTCCAGTACCTCATACTCTTCTGTAAAACGCTGGATCAGTGCATTTACCTTGCTGTGATTACCGGTGAATTCCACGATCAGGTTCTCCGCACCCACATCAATGATCTTCGCACGGAAATTATTGGCAAGGAACTCTACCCCCTGACGGATCTCCAGGCGTTTCTCGGGATCCACCTTGACCTTGACCAGTACCAGTTCGCGGTACACACTGTCATCGGGATCCAGTTCTTTTATGTCACGTACATCCACAAGCTTTCCCACCTGTTTCTCGATCTGTTCCAAAATGTCGTCATCGCCCGATGTCACAATGGTAATTCTGGTAAAACGGGGATCGGCCGTTACACCTGCCGTGATGCTTTCAATATTGTAACCACGTCTGGAAAACAATCCGGAAATACGGCTCAGTACACCTGATGTGTTGTCAACCAACAGCTGAAATACTCTCTTCTGCATGAATGCTTTACCATACCTTTCGTATTTCTGCAGCTGCGGCTTTCCGTTACCGGTGCTGCAACTGTATTCTTAATATAGCAAGATGCCTGCATAATGTCAATTAGTGAATTTAACATTATGATTGATGTATTTTAATCATCATTCTCGATGCATTTTGCCAATGCCAGGGTTCCTGTTCGTGCGACTTCCACGATGCTGATGGTCTGCAGCATCTTGATCAGAGTATCAATTTTCTCCGGAGCATCGCAAATCTGCAGCATCATAAAGTGCTTTGACATATCTACGATCTCTGTTTTCATAATGTCACAGATTTCTATGATATCCCTACGATTATTCTTGTTATATTTAACTTTTAATAACATTAATTCCCGGGTATAACATTGTTCCTGGGATAACGTCTTTACTTTGATGACATCCAGCTTCTTATTCAGCTGCTTTTCGATCTGCTCCAGAGTCCGTTCATCACCGGAGCTTACGATGGTCATACAGGAGACCGCATGATCATCTGTCTCTCCTACGGCAAGACTGTCAATATTAAAACATCTTCTGGAGAACAGACCGGCTACCTTACACAGGACACCGGAACGGTTTTCTACCAGTACAGAATATATTCTTTTCATCTAACCAGGGCTCCCTTCCGTTATTTTACCAGATCCATGGGATCGATCAGGCATTCCAGTAACATGGTCTTATCTTCTGCCAGAAAAGCATCCAGAATTTCTTCTGCATGTTCCATCGTTTCCAGACGAAGATAAGGAATCTCATAAGCTGCCGACAATTTTTCCAGATCCGGGCTTCCGGATAAGTCAACGACAGAGTAATGGTCTTTATAGGTATAATGCTGATATTCACGGACCATTCCCAGATAATTATTCTTCAACACGATAATCTTCACCGGGATATTATGCTGTCTTATGGTGGCTAATTCCATCATGGACATCTGGAACGAACCGTCACCGCACACGGCAATGACCTGCTTATCCATGGCAGCCGTCTTGGCTCCCATGGCTGCCGGAATGGAATACCCCATGGTTCCCATACCGCCGGAGGTCAGGAATTTACCTTTTTTCACAATATGATAGCCGCAGGACCAGATCTGATTCTGTCCTACATCGGCTACGTAGATGCCATCTTCCTGCATTTTTTCGGAAAGTCTGGTAATAAACGTTGCAGGATCCACATAATCGGGATTGGGGGTTCTCTTCGTCTCCATAGTGGAACGATATTCATTTAATGTCTGAATCCATTCATCATATCCGCAACTGAATTCTTCTTTCTGGAAATCCTGGAAGATATGCTTGGCATCGCCTACCAGAGGAATGGAGGGGCCGGCATTTTTGCCGATTTCCGCAGGGTCCACATCAATATGTACCAGTATCTTGTTGCGGGTAATCAGATCCGGCTGGCTGACTGCGCGGTCTGCCACTCTCGCACCTACCATGATCAGCAGATCCGATTCGTTCATGGCACGGTTGGCATAGGCTTTGCCGTTATTGCCTACCATTCCGTAATACAGGGGATGTCCGGTGGGCATCACACCGATTCCCATCATAGTGGATACCACGGGGATACCATGTTCTTCTGCAAAGCTGCGTAATTCTTCTTCGGCTTCGCTGAGCAGGACACCGCCACCGGCACAGATAATGGGCCGCTTTGCCTTTTCCAGCTCTTTGATGACTTTTTTGATCTGTACAGCATGTCCCTTGACAGTAGGCTTATAGGTCCGGAGATTTACTTCTTCCGGATAGTGGAAATTCTTGATCACTGCATTCTGAATGTCAATGGGAATGTCAATCAGAACAGGTCCTTTTCTTCCGGTATTCGCAATGTAAAATGCTTCTCTGAATACTCTGGGAATATCATTTACATTCTTGATCAGATAGCTATATTTTACAAAGGACTCCACAGCACCGGTAATATCAGCCTCCTGAAACACATCGCTTCCAAGAAGTTCGCTGTTTACCTGCCCCGTAATGCAGACCAGGGGGATGCTGTCTGCAAAGGCGGTGGCAATACCGGTGATCACATTGGTTGCCCCAGGGCCGGAAGTCACAGCGCAGACCCCGGGTCTGCCGGTCATCCGCGCCACACCGCTGGCAGCGTGAGCTGCATTCTGCTCCGTGCGGATCAATACAGTTTTAATATCGGAATCCAGAATACTGTTGAAAAAAGGACATATGGCAACTCCGGGGTACCCGAAGACAGTGCTTACTCCTTCTTCTTCCAGACATTTGATAATTGCATCTGCTCCAATCATGTTCGTCCACTCCTTTATCTACACTACTATGAAATAACCATTATTCCATTAAGCTTTTGGTCAGTTTTACAGCATCTGCCGCATCCTTTGAATAGCCGTCCGCTCCGATCTCTTCCGCATATTCCTGAGTAATCACTGCTCCGCCGATGATAATCTTGGCAGTAATGCCTTCCTCTTTGGCCGCTGCTACAATCTCACGCATTCTCTGCATGGTTGTAGTCATCAGTGCGGAAAGTGCTATAAACTCTGCATGATGTTCTTTTGCAGTTTCCAGAATTTTTGCCTGCGGAACATCTTTTCCCAGATCGATCACATGAAATCCATGATTTTTTAGCATCAGTGCCACCAGGTTCTTACCGATATCATGAATATCCCCTTCTACTGTGGCAATGACGACAACCGGCATTTCTTCTCCATTGCTGTCTGTCTGTAATAACGGTTCTAACACTTCGATGGAATTTTTCATAGCCTCCGCACTGGCAATCAGCTGTGGTAAAAAATATTTTCCCTGATCAAAATATTCTCCAACCAGATTAATGGCCGGAAGTAATACCTGATTTAATAGCTCTGCGGGTTTTTCTCCGCTTTCCAAAGCCTCGTTGGTAATCTTTACGATGCCGTTACGATTGCCCTTCAGTACAGCAGTTTTCAGTTTTTCCTGCATCTGATTAATCTGAGGGACATCATTAGCTGCAGCTGCCTTCTGTTCACTACCGGTTCCGCCAGAAACTGCTGCTGAAGTTCCCTGGCTTTCCAGAAGCGCCAGCTTCTTTGCCAGTTCCGCTTCTTTTTCTTCTCTACGTTCCTTGACACCACCGGCATATTCGATGTAACGAAGTGCTGCATCTTCTTTATTCAGCAACAGATCTGTGGCCAGTGCACAGCTCATCAAAAGTTCCTGGGACGGATTGGCAATGGCCATAGTAAGTCCCGCCTGAATCGCCAGTGTCAGAAATGCAGTATTCACAAATCCTCGTTCCGGCATGGCAAAAGAAATATTGGATAATCCGCAGATCGTGGCAAATCCATTCACTTTACAGTAACGGATAGTCTCCAGGGTTTCCAGTGCAGCCTTCGGGTTGGCACCCACCGTAGCCACCAGACCGTCTACCACAATATCTTCTTTCTGCATTCCCAGTGCAGTGGCTCTTTCGTAGATCTTATGAATGATCTCTTTCTTTTCTTCGATATCCTTGGGCAGTCCTGCATCTGACAAAGGAAGCAGGATAAACATAGCTCCATACTTCGCTACAACGGGAAGCAGCTTTTCAAATTTCTCCGTTTCCAGAGAAACCGAATTGACCAAAGCACGTCCGGGATAATTGCGAAGGGCAGCTTCTAATACTTCCACATAGCTGGAGTCCAGAGAAAGAGGCAGATTCGTCACCCCACTGACTTCTTCCAGTGCCCGCAGCATGCTGGCCTTTTCATCGATTCCGCTCATCCCCATATTGATATCCAGTACCTTTGCACCACAGGCTTCCTGTTCTTCGGCAAACTGTATTACTTTTTCAAAGCTTCCCTCCCGCAGTTGTGCCTGCAACGCTTTTTTGCCGGTAGGATTGATCCGTTCACCTACTACGAAAAAACCGTCATCCAGACCAAAACTATGAGTGATTCGTTCGGAAGTCAGATACCGGATGCCCTCCGGTCTTCTGGCTGCAGTAACCTTCGCCTCTGTTCCGAAACGTTCATGGATCTGCCTTATGAATTCCGGGGTAGTACCGCAACAGCCTCCCAAGATCGTTGCCCCTGCATTGACCAGCACTTCCATTTCCTCTGTGAATTCTTCTGCTTCCATGTTGTAGCAGGTGGTTCCATTCTCATCCAGAAAAGGAAGTCCGGCATTGGGTTTTGCAATCACGGGAATTCTGGTATGAGCTGCCATATCCGAAATAATGCTCTCCATCTGGGCCGGGCCGGTGGAACAGTTTGCACCGATGGCGCTGGCCCCCAGACTCTCCAGAACAATGGCTGCAGTTTTTGCATCCGTACCAAACAGCGTTCTTCCATCGGCTTCGAAAGTCAGTGTAACGATCACAGGCAAGTTACAGACTTCTTTTGCTGCGATCAATGCAGCTCTGGTCTCTGCCAGGCTCATCATAGTCTCCACCACCAGCAGATCCACCCCGGCATCCACCAGGCAGAGGATCTGCTCTTTGTAAATGTCTATCAGATCTTCCAGATTCATTTTTCCCATAGGCTTTAACTGCTCACCGGTCATGGTAATATCTCCGGCCACCAACACTGTTTGTCCCGGTGTACCTGCCGCAGCTTCCTTGGAAATAGCTACCAGTTCATGAATCATGGACGACATATTTTTTTCCAGATGATATTCCGCAAGCTTGATGCGATTTGCAGTAAAGGTAGGCGCATACAGGATATTGGTTCCCGCCTGCACATAATTTTTCTGCAATTGCAACATGACATCCTTATGTTCCAGAATCCACTGCTCCGGGCAGACGCCGGAAGGCATTCCCGCCTTCACCAGGTTGGAACCGGTGGCACCGTCCAGATATAAGATATGATCTTTGCTTAATTGAATAAATTCTTCTCTTGTCATTGTTCTCTTTTCCTGTTTCTTGATTCTTATAATCATACCACAAGGTGCTTTTATTCGTAAAGGGGACGTTTTAACATTATAGGTTGCGTAAAACAGCAGAATATGATAAATTCTATATGGAGCACTTGATTGGGAGGATGAATGTTTTGAAGAAAATAATACTTGCCCTGACAGCCGGAATTCTTACCGCACTGGCGCTTACTGCCTGCGGAAAAGATCCTCAGCTGACGCAGTTTAAAGAGGAAGTAGATTCTTTTTGTACCGGGATTTCCGATATTGATACTGAGATCAATAATGTTGATGCCCAGTCTGACAATGCCACGGAAGAACTTCTGGGATATCTGGATCAGCTGGATGCCTCCTTCAAAGATTTTGCAGATCTGGATTTTCCCGCTGAATTTGATTATCTGGAATCTCTGGCAGATGAGGCCAGCGAATACATGACTACCGCAGTTGAAAGCTATCATGATGCTTACAGCAACGGAGGGTACGATCAGCCAACTGCAGATTATGCCAAAGAAAATTATGCCAGAGCTTACAAACGAATTCAGATCATCATTACTTTCCTGCATGGCGAGCAGCCTGAAGATGTGAATCTGACTACTGTGGAAGAAACTGTTACTGCAACTTCTGCCGCAGAATAATTTTCGAATCATAATTACCGCATAAAAAGAATCCCCGATGTGAGAAACATCGGGGATTCTTTTTATCACTTATTATTGTTTTTATTATTTTAAGATCTTGATCTGGCCAAGCAGGGGAACTTCCTTCTCCTGATCCTGACAAGCATAAATCAGACCCATGAGCCAGCATACAAACAGGAAAATGCTCAGGATAGTGCCGACAATACCGCCTACATAAGGAATGTAGTTGATTACAGCTGCAACGATCTGACCGATCAGGATCACCAGTGCCTGATTCAGATGGAACTTAGCACCCTCTTTGTCGCCTGCGCAAAACGCAACGATCCAGCCGATCCAGGTGATATAAGCAATGATACCCGTAGTTTTTTTATTCATGTTTTTCTCCCTCTGCACTTATGTGCGATAAAATATTCTGTATATGTAAAAATGCAAATACAGTCATAGTGTAATGTGAAAGCCGAGAAGCAAAATATTTTTCAGAATAAAATTTCCGATCATAATTGCTACGGCTCCGTACAGATGCCATTCATGGAAGCGCCAGCCTCTGATCCTGCCAATATGTAATCTGGCAAGGGTCTGGCTTAACATAAATCCTCCGAAAATGACAATCGTGTAAGTTACCAGCGGATGATACCAGGTTGCCAACAGCGGATGTCCCCCAAGCAATGCACTTACTGCTCTCGTTCCGCCACAGCCGGGACAATAAATACCAAGCAGGCGATAGACTACACAGGTGTATCCGTCAATCCACGGAACAACGATATGTAGATACAGGAAAATCCCAATGCTTCCGGCCATCAGAAAAGTCCATCCCACAATATAAAGCCGGTCTTCCAGGCTCCGCCTTTTTTTAATAATAGTTTGCAAGATCACTCATAACTGCTACAGAAAATACTGCAGCTAAGATTGTAATGATAATTCCCAGTACGATACCAATGATAGAACAGATCAGCCCTGCTTTTGCCAGTCCGGTACTGCTCTGTTTATTAGCAAATACTGCACAGATGATACCGCCGATACCGAACAATGCGCCGAGCCATCCGGTGCAGCATCCTAAAACGATCGAAAGGATACCCAGTATCAGGCTGACGATCGCCAGTACGTTGGTCTCATTGTTCTCTGCCTGCCTGGACACTGTCGCTGTTGCCTGAGGCTGTACATTTGCTGTATAATCCTGATAATTGTTAACAGGCTGTTCTGCAGCCGGTGTCTCCTGTACAGATTCTGCCGGAGTAACTTCTGTTGCCGTAGTATCTACTGTAACATTGTTATCATTTTCAAAATTCTGTCCGTCCATTTTGTCCTCTTTCTACCTTTTGAGTCTTGATTAGTTAATCTGTCAACGGATTTCCCTTGCCGTCTTTGTCAATCTTACCGGTCAGAATCATAATAGCTTCTACCAGCCCCCAGATCCCGACTCCAAATACGATAAAGAATCCGACAACAACGCAGCAAAGAATAAATCCTACAATAGTAAGCACTAACTGTGTCACTGCTTTTCCGGTATAGCCCAGATAAAAATTATGTACACCAAACGCTCCAAGGAAAATACCTAAAAGCCCTGCTGCCAGCCTGGATTTAGCATCTGCCGCCGGAGCCTGCTTGTTAGCCACACCACAGTTTAAACATACTGCTGCATCCGGTGCTAAAGGCTTTCCGCAATTATGACAATAATTGCTTCCCTGTCCCTTGGCTACTCCACACTTTACGCACATTACAGCTTCATCTGTCATGTAGGGTTCGCCGCAATTCTTGCAATAGTACATTTATCTTTCCTCCCTCCCTCTTCTCTTAGACTCAGTAATGAACCAAGTCATTAATGTACATTATACAGGAAACCTATATATTTTACCAGTGCTATTTTCATATTATAAGTGCTGATAACGTGCATTTTTTCTGGCATCATGATAAAAAAACAATCTGATAGATCCTGTCTATGGGAATCTCAGTGTCTTTTATCCAAATGCTTCTGTTGGTTTCCTCTATTTTACACACGCATCCTTCCATTGTGCGGTAGCTGCCTCCTTCCTTTCTGGAATCAGGGATAAAATAAGTAATTTTTACCGGAATCTGATCTTCCCTATGCTGTTGCAGATAAAAAAGCAGTCTGTCGATCTCCTGCTTTCTGTCCTCATCCAGTTCTATAAACCGGTCTGTCAGCCGTGCCGTTTCCTTAAGGGCTGCCTCGTATCCCGTCAGTGCTGCAAAGGGAGAAAACTGTGCAGCACGATCCTGTAAAGGCATTCTGGGATGCCTTGGAGAATCCGGATGCGAGAGAAAAAGCATATCTTTATATCTATCATTCATTACTATGATCTCCTGTCTTCTGCCATGTCACTTCGCCTACAGATATCTTCTGTACTTATCGTATCACCGGACAATTTTACGCTTTGTGACCGCCAATCTGACGGTTCCTGTCTATTGTGGTTGCTCCTTCCTGAAGATCTGCGGCCTTCAGAATGGCATTTTTCCCGTACTTTGATTTTACACGGAGCATTGCTTCCTGCAAATGCTTCTCTTTCTCCAGACGTTCCTTTTCCTGTTTCCGTTCCGTGGATTCCGGCACGGTCTGCCCGTCACCTGTTGTATTTCCATTCAAAAGTCCTGCGGAAAACAGATTCAATTGTTCATACACAGGCTCATTTTTAACGCTATCGGCATCTTTTAAGTGATTGGCCACCAATGTGATTCTCCTGCACAGCAGCATCGGATCTACAATGCGTTCATATAACGTCATGGTGGTTTCCGTGATCTTACTGACCGATGCAGTCAGTGTGTCCACATTCCCTGTGCCATGGGCATGTTTCGGCACGCTTCTGCCGTAACGGTCTACTGTGATCTCTCCGTGATAACGGTCAGCAATATCGGGGATTTTCAGATTATCTATATCATAACCAACAGTCAGAACGATCTGATCTGTAACCAGCTTTTTCTCCACCAGATCCATGGCAAGCTGTTCCGCCATTTCCCGGACGACGATTTTCGTCTGTGTAAAATCCGTGGCACAATGTAATACCTGACCGGAACTAATGCAGTTCGTCTCCGGACGGTAGGATTTGATCAGATCCATAGTCACAGGCTCATAGCCCCAGGCATGATCAATCAGAAGTTCCGCATTTACCCCAAACATCTTATAAAGCAGGTCTTCGTTATAGTAATCCTGTGCTTTTCCAATGGAACATCTTGCGACATCTCCCATGGTAAACAGGCCTGCGGCCTCCAGTTTCTTGCGGTAGCCTGCCCCCACACGCCAAAAGTCTGTCAACGGTCTGTGATCCCATAACTGTTCCCTGTAACTGATTTCATCCAGTTCTGCAATACGGACACCGTTTGGATCCGGTTCCATGTGCTTCGCCAGAATATCCATTGCTGCCTTACACAGATACAGATTCGTACCAATCCCAGCCGTGGCAGTCAGTCCTTTTTTATCAAAAATTTCCCTGGCAATCTTTGATGCCAGTTCTCGTGCAGTCATGCCATAGGTCTTCAGATATTGTGTTACGTCGAGAAACACTTCGTCTATGGAATAGACATGGATATCTTCCGGGGCAAGATATTGCAGATAGATATCGTAAATCTGTGTACTATACTCCAGGTATCTGGCCATTCTCGGTGTCGCTGTGATAAAACTGACTTCCAGTTCCGGATGCGCCTGTAATTCATCTGCAAATGTCGACTGACCGCAAAAATTACCGCCCGGTGCCTTTACTTTTCGCAGTGCATTTACTTCTCTTACTTTGGAAAGTACTTCAAACAGTCTGGCACGTCCCGGAATTCCGTAAGCCTTCAGAGAAGGGGACACCGCCAGGCAGATGGTCTTCTGCGTCCTTGCGGCATCTGCCACTACCAGGTTTGTGTTCAGAGGATCCAGCCCCCTGTCCACGCACTCTACGGAGGCATAAAAGGACTTCAAATCCATTGCAATATACGTATTGGATTGTGGTTCCATTTTGTCTCCTTTCCTGCACTTTAAGTTCACGAATCCGTGCTTCGCACTTTACATCCTGGATTATAAGTTCGTAAATCTGCGTTTATTACATTATACCAGAACATGCATTCGGTTACAAAGTAATTTTTTGGAAAAAAAAGAGCTCCCGAAAAATATCGGGAGCCCTGAAAAATCTTATTCTATAAGTTTTTTATATTAGAACTTGCCAGCCTTAGCAGCTTCCTCAATGGATACAGCAACAGCTACGGTAGCACCTACCATAGGGTTGTTACCCATTCCGATCAGACCCATCATCTCAACGTGTGCAGGTACGGAGGAAGAACCAGCGAACTGCGCATCAGAGTGCATACGGCCCAGAGTATCGGTGAAACCGTAAGAAGCGGGGCCTGCAGCCATGTTATCGGGATGCAGAGTACGTCCGGTACCGCCGCCGGAAGCAACGGAGAAGTACTTTTTGCCAGCTTCGAGTCTCTCCTTCTTGTAAGTACCGGCTACGGGATGCTGGAATCTGGTAGGGTTGGTAGAGTTACCGGTGATGGATACGTCTACGTTCTCCTTCCACATGATAGCTACACCTTCGGGAACACTGTTAGCACCATAGCAGTTAACCTTAGCACGCAGTCCTTCGGAGTAAGCGATTCTCTCTACCTCGGTAACGGTGTTGGTGTAAGGATCGTAAGAGGTCTCAACAAAGGTAAATCCGTTGATACGGGAAATGATCTTTGCAGCGTCCTTACCAAGACCGTTCAGGATAACACGTAAAGGCTTCTGACGAACTTTGTTAGCCTTCTCTGCGATACCGATAGCACCCTCTGCTGCTGCGAAGGACTCATGTCCAGCCAGGAAACAGAAGCAGTCGGTATCCTCTTCCAGCAGCATCTTGCCCAGGTTACCATGGCCAAGACCTACCTTACGGGTATCAGCAACGGAACCAGGAATACAGAATGACTGTAAACCTTCACCGATTGCTGCAGCTGCTTCAGATGCCTTTCTGCAGCCCTTCTTGATTGCGATTGCAGCACCTACAGTGTAAGCCCAGCAAGCATTTTCAAAACAGATGGGCTGGATCTTCTTAACCTGATCATATACATCCAGGCCTGCATCTTTTGTGATCTTCTCTGCTTCTTCGATAGAGGAGATGCCATAGCTGTTCAGTACAGCGTTGATCTTATCAATACGTCTTTCATATGATTCAAATAAAGCCATTTTTTCTGTCCTCCTGTATCTTATTGTTTTCTGGGATCAATGATCTTAACTGCATCGTCTACACGACCATACTGGCCCTTAGCCTTCTCCCATGCAGTATTAGCATCATCACCCTTCTTGATGAAGTCGGTCATCTTGCCAAGGTTAACGAACTGGTAACCGATGATCTGATCATCCTTGTCCAGAGCGATACCGGTTACATAACCTTCTGCCATCTCCAGATAACGGGGACCCTTCTTCAGAGTACCGTACATGGTACCAACCTGGCTTCTTAAGCCCTTACCAAGGTCTTCCAGACCTGCGCCTACAGGCAGACCTTCCTCAGAGAATGCACTCTGGGTACGGCCGTATACGATCTGTAAGAACAGCTCTCTCATAGCGGTATTGATCGCATCACATACAAGGTCAGTATTTAAAGCTTCCATAACGGTCAGACCGGGCAGGATTTCAGCAGCCATAGCTGCGGAATGAGTCATACCGGAACATCCAACGGTCTCTACCAGAGCCTCCTGGATGATACCTTCCTTAACGTTCAGGGTCAGCTTACATGCACCCTGCTGAGGTGCACACCAGCCCACACCGTGAGTCAGACCGGAAATATCCTTAACTTCTTTTGCCTGCACCCATTTAGCCTCTTCGGGAATGGGAGCACAACCATGATGTACGCCCTGTGCAACGGGACACATTTCTTCAACTTCTTTTGAATAAATCATGTGAAATCTCCTTTCAATATGTACTTATAATACTATTGATAAAATAATATCATAATGGTCGTGTTCATTCTCTCATATTTCCTTTAAAAAATCTAGGGGTTTTGACAATTTTTTTCAATAGTTTATAGAAATAAACACCGTATCCCCCAATGAACTGCATGGGAAATACGGTGCTTTGTGATTGTTGAAAATCAATTATCAACAGCTTACCAGCTCTTGATAAAGGTATCAATGTAATTATCCAGACACTTTTTAATGACTTCAATTGCTTCTTCTCTGTTGCCCTTTTCATTGACTGCAGTGGTCTTGTTCTCCAGTGCCTTATATACCGTGAAGAAATGCTCCATCTCATCTACCACATGACTGGGCAGCTCTGAAATATCATGGTAGCAGTTATAATTGGGATCATTGAACGGAACCGCAATGATCTTCTCGTCATTTTTGCCGTTATCCAGCATGGAGATCACACCGATGGGATACGCTCTTACCAGTGTCATGGGCTGTACCGGTTCGGAACACAACAGCAATACATCTAACGGGTCCCCGTCATCGCCGTAGGTTCTGGGAATAAAGCCGTAGTTTGCAGGATAATGGGTGGAAGTATGCAGGATACGATCCAGGATCAGAAGGCCGGTCTCCTTGTCCAGCTCATACTTGTTCTTGCTGCCCTTGGAGATCTCGATGACACAGACAAAATCTGTGGGAGTGACTCTCTGGGTGCTCATGGTGTGCCAAATGCTTCCGTTTACTTCTTTCATAAATTTTTCTCCTCTTCCTCTATAGTTATTTCCGACAGATATCTTTACATGCAGGACAAAATACCCGGCCGGAGAATACGCAGATCATCCGCGGATCTGACCATTTCCATGTATCTTGTATTTATAAGAAGTCAGTTCCTTCAGGCCCATGGGACCTCTGGCATGCAGCTTCTGTGTGCTGATGCCGATCTCTGCGCCAAATCCGAATTCAAAACCGTCCGTAAAACGGGTAGAGGCATTGACGTAGACACAGGCTGCATCCACTTCGTTTAAGAACTTTTCCGCCGTCTGCACGTTTTCCGTTACAATACATTCAGAATGCTTCGTATTATAGCGGTTAATATGAGCGATTGCCTCGTCCACACTGTCAACCGTTTTAATGGATAAAATATAATCCAGATATTCCGTACCGTAATCTGCTTCCGTTGCGGGGATACAGTCCGTCAGTATCTCTCTGGTACTTTCGTCTCCACGCAGTTCCACGTTTTTTGTCTTCAGGGTCTCTGCCATCTTTGGCAGGAATTGATCCCGGATGTCACGATGTACCACCAGGGATTCACACGCATTGCAGACGCCGATCCTCTGGGTCTTGGCATTCATCAATATCTTTACCGCCATATCCACATCCGCATCTTTATCTACATAAACGTGGCAATTGCCTGTGCCGGTCTCTATGACGGGAATCGTGCTGTTTTCCACCACGCTGCGGATCAGTCCTGCACCACCTCTGGGGATCAGTACATCCACGTATTCCTTCATTTTCATAAACTGTGTAGTGACCGCACGGTCTGTATCTTCGATGAGCTGTACCGCCGTCCTGGGCATACCGCAGTCTTCCAGGGCATCCTGTAATACTTTTACGATGGCAATATTGGAATGGATGGCATCACTACCACCCTTTAAGATCACCGCATTTCCGGTCTTAAAACACAATCCGAAAGCATCCGCCGTCACGTTAGGACGGGCTTCATAGATAATACCGATAACGCCTAAAGGAACTCTGACCTTGTCGATCTTCAGTCCATTGGGACGCTCGAAATGTTCCATGGTCTCACCGATACAGTCCGGAAGATCCGCAATCTGTCGAAGTCCCTCTGCAATCTGCGCAATTCTCTCTCCGGTAAGCTTCAGGCGATCCAGAAGCCCCGGATTCATACCATTGTTTGTCCCATTTTCCAGGTCCAGTGCGTTGGCTGTAAGAATCTCTTCCTGTCTTTCACACAAATCATTTGCCGCTGTCTGCAGCGCTTTGTTTTTCTCTTCTGTAGTAAGCTTCTGCAATACATATTTGGCATCGCAGGCATTTTTTCCCAGTTCTAAAAGTTCCGACATTCCTTTCCCGCCTTTCCAAAACCAAAGATTTATACTAAAATCACCTGATAGGGCTTTACATCTGTCTCTTCCACAGGAACATTTTCAATCTGCTGGCAGCGGAATCCGACAGCGATACTGCGAAGTCTTAAGGCTTCCTTGTCTGCCAGATAGCGGTCATAAAATCCGCCGCCGTATCCCATCCGCCTGCCCAGAGGATCAAATGCACTTCCCGGCATCAGAAGAAGACATTTTGCTGCCTCTCCGGGATCATATTCATAGCTTTCCGTATTGTCTTCCGGCTCCGGGATTCCCTTATAGCCTTCTTTCAATTCCGACAGGGAATGAATCCGGCAGAAACGCATTCCCTGTCCTTCCACCTTCGGAACATAGACACGTTTGCCATCCTGCAGGGCATTCTCCAGAATCTCTATCGTGCAGATTTCACTTCCGTAGCTGACAAAACCCAAGATCGTATCTGAGAGATAATACCACTGGTGTCCGAGGATCCGCTCGGTAATGAGAAGTTTTCCTCTCTCCCGTTCCGGCTCCGTCAACGCAGCTCTGCGGGCCAGTACTTGCCTGCGCAGTTTCTTTTTCTGTTCTCTGAGTTCTTCTATGCTCATTTCTTCTTTTTGTAGGACGGCTTTAATTTTTCAATAGTGCCGTCAGGTCTCTCGATTTCGATGTTGTCCAGCTGTGCTTTCATGTTACGCTTGATGCTGTCCACGTATTCCTGCCTGAGAATGGACTGCTCCAGCTTTTCTTCGTCTGTCAGTCCTTCGTTCTGGGATTTATGATAAAGCTCATTGATGCGCTTTATTCTTTCCTCCATATTCATAGCTGCTTTCCTCTTTTCATGTTACTTCTGCACCGGCTTATGGTTACTGATTTTTGTGCAGATTCTGTACAAATTCCGGCAGATCAAAACTATCATCCTTGTGTGCCACGAATAAAGTGCCCTCATTTCCGCCGGACAACAGGCGATGCAGCACTCCGATGTCTTTGCTGTTGGCAATGATCATATCCACATCCGAACTGGTGGCGATCTTCGCTGCGATCATTTTGGTATTCATACCACCGGTACCCACATTACTGCCGGTGCTGGCCTTGCCCATATGCATGAATTCCTCCGTAAGTTCATCCACCTGTTCGATAAATTCCGCATTGGGATTCTGTCTGGGATCATCGGTGTAGAGACCATCAATATCGGATAGCAGGATCAACAGGTCTGCATCGATCAGTGCTGCCACTATGGCAGACAAGGTATCGTTGTCACCGATTTCAATCTCGTAGGTCGCTACGGTATCATTCTCATTGACAACCGGAATTGCTCCCATTTTTAACAACTGGGTAAAGGTATTGTGGGCATTATAGCGGTTCAGATTATCCACGATGGTATTTTTGGTCATCAGAATCTGGGCTGCCACCTGATTATACTCCGCAAAAAGCTTCTGATAGGTCATCATCAGTCTTGCCTGGCCGATAGCGGAGCATGCCTGCTTGATCGCCATGGATTCTGCCTGAGTCTGCCCCTCCGTAGTCTTTAAATGCACTGCCTGCTTTCCGGCAGCGATAGCTCCGGAAGTCACCAGAACGACTTCCTTCCCCTGATTGCTGATATCGCAAAGTTCTCTTACCAGCTTTTCCAGACGGATATAATCCAGGTCTCCCGTCTCGGCATGCTGTAAGGAGGAAGAACCGATCTTAACGACGATTCTTTTCTTATCCTTGATTTGTTCCCTTATGTTATTCACGTGATTGCCTTTCTAAGTCCATATTATGATGCCAGGGTCAAAAGGTCTAAGCCCACATGAGCTTGATCATAGCCTCCCCAGCAAAAACGATCTGCAGGATGCGATCTCTGAATATTTGAATCATATAACATTTTCTGCCGTACGTCAACGCTGTAGTGGAGCAAACTGTGATGCGATCTGCTCTGCCACACGGATACCGTCCATAGCAGCGGAAGTGATTCCTCCGGCATATCCGGCTCCCTCTCCACAAGGATAGCAGCCCCGGATGGCAGACTGCAGCTCTTCATCCCGCTCGATCCGCACCGGGGAAGATGTCCTGCTTTCCACACCGGTCAGGATTGCTTCCGGAGAGGCGAAGCCGTGGATCTGTCTGTCAAAACTGTCCATTCCCTCCACGAAAGCCTGATTGCACTCAGCCGGAAGGATACCGGTAAGATCCGCCCATTCATAAGCACCCTTGCACTGTGGCTCCAATGTTTCCGGGGCACTTCTTTGTACTCCGTCCGTTTCCGCAAGATGCTCTCCGGTGACTTTCTCCCTGAAATCTCCGTACCGCTGTACCGGCAGTTTTCCATCACATAATTCATAAGCTCTCTGTTCCAGTCCCCGCTGGAATTCGATTCCTGCCAGTGGATGACCGGAACCATAATCCATCGGAGTCACCGCCACAATAATGGCGCTGTTGGCATTCTTCCCGTCCCGGCCGCTGTAGCTCATGCCGTTAACTGCCAGCCGTCCCGGCTCGGAAGATGCGTTGACAACATATCCGCCCGGACACATACAGAAAGAATATACCCCTCTGCCGGTAGTCGTCTTTGCCGTTACCTTATAAGCGGCAGCCCCCAGCCCCTTCACCGTTTCCGCACCGTACTGGCTTATGTTGATCAGGCTTTGGGGATGTTCCACACGGAATCCCACGGCAAAAGGTTTCGCCGACATGGGAAACTTTTTCTGATACAGCATAGAAAAAGTATCTCTGGCGCTGTGTCCGGGAGCCAGTACCACCTGCTCACAGGGGAGTACTTCGCTGTCATTTACTTTTACTCCTGCGACCTGTCCGTTCTCTGTAAGGATCTCTGTCACCTGACTGTGAAAGCGGACCTCTCCTCCCAGACGCTGGATTTCTTCCCGCATGCTCTTTACCACTTTACTTAATACATCTGTGCCGATATGTGGCTTGGCCTGATACAAAATGGCAGGATCTGCGCCATGTTTTACAAAGGTTTTCAGCACTTCCGTATTTCTGCCGTATTTGTCCTTTACGAGGGTATTTAATTTGCCGTCCGAAAAAGTTCCGGCACCTCCTTCACCGAACTGTACATTGGAGTCCGGTTTCAGCTTTCCCGTCTGCCAGAACGCTTCCACATCCGCCTGTCTGGCATCCACGTCCGCACCACGCTCCAAAATAATGGGAGCATAACCGTGCTGTGCCAGATAATACCCGCAGAAAAGTCCCGCAGGACCCATTCCGATGATCACAGTGGGATGCTTCTGCTGCTTCGTTCCGCCTACAGGAAACTGATATTCCACTTTTCCGGTCAGCAGCACATTGGATTTTCCCAGTCTGCGGCAGGCATCCTTATATACTTTTTCTTCCTTTTTCACCGCCACATTCACACTGTAGCTGTAAAAAAGTTCCGGTTTCTTTCTGGCATCCAGAGACTGTCTGACAATCTGCAATTTAAGAATATCCGCTTCCGGGATCCGCAGGCTCTGTGCCGTTTTATGTATAAGCTGCTCCCCGGTATGATCTACCGGAAGCTTTAACTGATTCAGTCTGATCATTTTCATCCTCATATCTTTCAGTGAACTGCCGCCTTTCCGGGGCTTTTGCGCCTAACACAGGCATAAAGTCACGTATAAAAAATGATTTGTCACTATTTTACACTAACGCCGCATGGTATCCCGCCAGATAACCGCTGCTCCAGGCCCATTGCAGATTGTAGCCACCGCATCGGCCATCCACGTCCAGGATCTCCCCCGCAAAATAGACCCCTGAGCAGATCTTTGATTCCATAGTGGGCTTTACTTCCCGTACATCCACGCCGCCGGCGGATACCTGTGCATTGTCGTAAGGATTGCTCTCTGTGATATGCAGCCGTAAGTTACGGCAAAGTCCGTAGAAATTGCGGATCTTTTCCTCCGGGATCTCCTGCATGGGTGTAGCCAGACGGATCCCTGCTATTTTTAATAATGCTGAAGTCAGCTTTTTATGTAACATACCGGTAAAGAATTCCTCTGCTGTCCGGTCTCCCTGCAACAGTTTCCGCCCTGCCTGTAATTCCTCATAGCTTTCCTGTGTCAGATCCGGCAAAAAATCAAGCTGCACCGTCACATTCTGCCTCTCACGGAGCAGATAGTTCACCGTACGGCTGAGCTGGAACACCGGGATCCCGGAGATTCCGTAATCCGTCAACTGTAATTCTCCCCGCTCTCTGCAGACTTCCCGACCGTCACAGAAAATCCGAATCTCACTGTCCGCTCTGACACCGGCGATGCCCTTTAACAGATCCGTCTCCTGACAGCGCAGCTGCACCAGTGCAGGCACGGCAGGGATGCAGTTATGTCCCAGTTTTTTTGCGATTTTAAAGCCACTGCCATCGGATCCGGTACCCGGTGCCGCTTTTCCGCCGCAGGTTACGATCACCGCATCGAACTGCCATGTCTTTTCTCCGTCACTGACCTGCAGCCTTCCCGAATCCAGCCGGTCCACCTTTGTGATCTTGCATTGATATAAAATCTCCACACCAAGTGCCTGTAATTCATAGCGCAGTACATCCAGTACCGCAGCCGCCTGTTCACACACCGGATAGAGATAGCCGTTTTTCTCTTTTACCATCAGCCCGATACTTTGAAAAAAACGTACGGTATCTTCCGTATCAAAGCGCTCCAAAGCATCCCGGATCCATTTCGGATCTCCGCCGTGATAACATTCCACAGAAAGTGCACGGTTCCCAAGATTGCATTTTCCGTTTCCTGTCTGCAATATTTTCTTTCCCACACGGTCATTGCGTTCCAGGATCGTCACCTGTGCACCCTCTTTTGCCGCAGTAATGGCCGCCATCATTCCGGCGGCTCCGCCGCCGATCACCGTGAGCTGCTTATTCATCCTCGACCTTCCCGAAAATGCCGAAGCGATCCCAGACATGCTCCAGCTCGTTGAAGGTCGCGGAGATGTCCGTTCCCTGCTTGTGCGCGGCGGCAAGGATCAATGCGTTGAGCATACTCATCGGCGCCGCGAGCGAGTCCACGAACGAGATCATCTCGTTGCGCACCAGCAGCGAGCCGGAGGACATCTGATACACCGGCGACATCTCGCTGTCGGTCACGCCGATGATGGTCGCGCCCCGATCCTTGGCATACTGCACCGTCTTGAGCGCCAGCTCGGAGTAGCGCGGGAAGCAGATGGCGATGACCACATCGCCGGGGCCCACGCGGAAGAGCTGGTCGAAGGTGCCGGCGGCGCCGCCCTGCACCTGCGTCACATTGTCGTAGATCAGGCGGAAATAGAAATTGAGATAGCCCGCCAGGAACGACGAGGAACGGAAGCCCACGATGTAGATGCGGCGCGCGCCGATGATCGTGTCGACCACGCGCTCAAATTCCGCGCCGTCGGTCTGGTCGATGGCCATGCGAATCTTTTCCATATCGCGCTGCAAAACGTTCGTCATCAGATCGGAGCCGGCAAGCTCGCCATCGGACGCCTGAATGCGCTGAATGCTCGTGAGCTTGCCGCGGATCATCTCCTGCAAAGCTCGCTGCATACTCGGGTAGCCATCGTAGCCGAGCTGCGTCGCAAAACGCACCACGGTCGACTCGCTCACCTGCACGGTCTTGCCGAGCTTGCTGGCCGTCATAAACGCGGCCTTGTCGTAGTTTTCCAGAATAAATCGGGCGATGAGCTTTTGCCCCTTGGAAAAGCTGCTCATGTTCTTTTCGATATTATGTAAGATATTCTTCGTCATAAGATCGTCCTCTGTTACTTTCATTTTGTTGCAAGGAGTTCCTGCTCCGTAAGATCGCGCCACGCGCCGACGGGGAGGTCCCCGAGCCTCATCGTGTGCTCCTGCACGCGCTTTAGGCGCTTGACGTGTAATCCGGCGGCGGCGCACATGCGCCGGATCTGCCGGTTTTTTCCTTCATGGATGGTGATGGAGAG
>ENA-ORNF01001495-ORNF01001495.1-human-gut-metagenome-genome-assembly--contig:-NODE-1495-length-20193-cov-7.178171_pt1 | contig 20193 bp, 17 predicted proteins | sample MGYA00242110_ERZ509012 | MGnify/ENA primary metagenome ERZ509012 (study PRJEB26280, sample SAMEA2338714) | human gut metagenome | biome: human gut; feature: human-associated habitat; material: faeces...
CGGATTGCTGGAGTCGATGCTCGGGTTCGACGAGGCGCTGTGCGGCCTGATGATCGCCACCTACATTGCGATGGACAGCTTCGGCACGGCCGCGAACGTCACGGGTGACGGAGCCGTGGCCGTGATCGTCGATGCCGTGGACCGGCGGATGAAAAGGCGCTCCCCGAAGGGAGAACCCGGCGCCATGCCGGAGCCGTAATCGGCAAAGGGCCGGAACCCAACCGGGTTCCGGCCCTTTGTTTTTCAGGCGTTCCGCTTACCCGAGTTCCGGTGCCCTGTCCTGCAGCAACTCCTCCGGGAGGCGGGGCATGGCCCCGTGCTGCGAGCAGACATAGGCCGAGACGGCAACCGCCCGGGCATGGGCCTCGGGAATCGGACAGCCCCGCAGCAGCGAGGCGCAGAATCCCGCCGTGAACGAGTCGCCGGCCCCGACCGTGTCGGCCACCTCGACCTGCGGCGTATGGAGGAACGAGATACCCCGGTCGTGGAAGACGTAGCTTCCCCGGGTGCCGCAGGTCAGGATGACCTCCTGCAGGGCGTATTGCCGCTTCAGGGCCAGTCCGGCCTCCGTCATGTCCGTCGGCAGTCCGAACATCCGTGACAGGATGACGATCTCATCGTCGTTTATTTTCAGGATGTTGCATCTTCCGAGCGACTCTTCGACCACCTCCCGGCCGTAGAACTGCTGCCGCAGGTTGATGTCGAAAACCCGCAGCGACGTTTCGGGCATGGCGTCGAGGAACCGCTGGATGGTCCGCCTCGAGTCGGGGTTGCGCTGTGCCAGCGATCCGAAACAGATGCAGCGTGTCTTTGTGGCCAGCCGCTGCAGCCCGGCGGTGAAGGGGATGTGGTCCCAGGCGACTTCGGTCCGGATGTCGTAGCACGGGATGCCCTGTGCATCGAGCGAGACCTCCACGGTTCCCGTGGGGTATTCGACCCGGGCCAGGTCGTGGTGCAGCCCCCGGGCGTCGAACTCCGCGACGATCCCGTCGCCCAACGGGTCGCGGCCGACGGCACTTACCGCCGTGGCCTCGAACCCGAACTGGGACATGTGGTAGGCGAAATTGGCGGGAGCTCCGCCGATTTTGCGGCCTTCGGGCAGCATGTCCCACAATGCCTCTCCGATGCCGACAACCTGATCGTTTTTCATTTCGTATCTGTTTGAAGTTTACGGGAAAGATCCGTCAAGAGGCCTTTTTCAGATTCGAGTCCGGCATTTTGTCAAAAGGGTTTGGGCAGGTCGATTCAGAAGGCCTCAATACAACGAAATTTCGTGAAAATTTTTTATATAATCAATGCCCTGTGAGAAATCTTTGAGACCCGTTTGGTGGTTGTGTAAGCGGTCTATCGAGACGTTGCTTGAGGTGAGAACTGTAACGAGCTGAATTATGGTGGGGTAGAGTAAGATGTTTTTTGTATGAGCTTTTCGTCGTCGTCCGTTCCCGAGGAAAAAAATACGCATTTATGCGTATCGGTGCGGAGTAAAAAACGGCTAATTTTGGTCGTTTAAATCGGCTTACTTGCAAATTCGGACCGTCCGGGTCCGGCACAGAGAGGCTAAACACATAAAATTCAAATAAATATGGTTGATATTTTTGACCGGCTCGAGAAGAACGCCGGCGGACCCATCGGTCAGTACATGTCGTATGCGCACGGATATTTCGCATTCCCGAAGCTGGAGGGCGAGATCGGCCCCCACATGAAATTCCGGGGCAAGATGATGCTGAACTGGAGTCTGAACAACTACCTCGGACTGGCCAACCATCCCGAGGTGCGCAAGGCCGATGCCGAGGGTGCCGCCCAGTTCGGCATGGCCGCCCCGATGGGTGCCCGCATGATGAGCGGTCAGACCAAGTACCACGAGCAACTGGAGCGTGAACTGGCCGAGTTTGTCGGCAAGGAGGATGCCTTCCTGCTCAACTTCGGCTACCAGGGCATGCTCTCGATCATCGACTGCCTGCTGACCCCGCGCGATGTGGTGGTCTACGATGCCGAGGCCCACGCCTGCATCATCGACGGCCTGCGCCTGCACAAGGGCAAGCGCTTCGTATACGGCCACAACGACATGGAGTCGCTGCGCCTGCAGCTCAAGCATGCCACCGAGCTGGCCGAGGAGCAGAACGGCGGCGTGCTCGTGATCACCGAGGGCGTCTTCGGCATGAAGGGCGACTTGGGCAAGCTCGACGAGATCGTGGCCCTGAAGAAGGATTTCAAGTTCCGCCTCCTGGTGGACGACGCCCACGGCTTTGGCACGATGGGTGAGGGCGGCCGCGGTACGGCTTCGCATTTCGGTGTCGTGGACGGCGTAGACGTGCTCTTCAACACCTTCGCCAAGTCGATGGCCGGCATCGGTGCCTTTGTCAGTGGTCCCCGCTGGCTGATCAACCTGCTGCGCTACAACATGCGTTCGCAGCTCTACGCCAAGTCGCTGCCCATGCCGATGGTCATCGGCGCACTGAAGCGTCTGGAGCTGATCCGCAACCACCCCGAATACCAGCAGAAACTCTGGACGATCGTCCGTGCGCTGCAGAGCGGCCTGAAGGAGAACGGGTTCAACATCGGCGTGACCAACTCGCCCGTGACCCCCGTCTTCATGAAGGGAGGTATTCCGGAGGCCACGAACCTGATCGTGGACCTGCGCGAGAACCACGGCGTCTTCTGCTCGATCGTGGTTTACCCCGTGATTCCGAAGGGCGAGATCATCCTGCGCGTCATCCCGACGGCTGCCCACACGCTCGAGGATGTGAACTACACGCTCGAGGCCTTCAAGTCGGTGCGCGACAAGCTCGAAAGCGGCTACTATGCATCGCTGCCGATCCCGGTTCGCGCCGACGAAGGATTCAAGGTTCGCTAATAAGCAGATTGCCCGCGTCGGGGAAACCGACCGATAATCAGGAACTCCCGGATATGTGTCCGGGAGTTTTCGTTTTCCATATTGCGGTTTTTGTGAGGAAATGGCGGCAAAAATTTGGAGATTCGGATTTTTTGCCTACCTTTGCACTCGCAATCGAGCAATGCGGAAATAGCTCAGTTGGTAGAGCGCAACCTTGCCAAGGTTGAGGTCGCGGGTCCGAGTCCCGTTTTCCGCTCCAGAGGGGGTCAGAAAGAAACCCCGGTAGAAAGCAAAAAGCCTTGTATATCAGTGGTATACAAGGCTTTTTCTTGTATTTCCCCACTCCTGTTGAAGCAAAAGACAGCAAGTATTTCAGGCCTTAATCGTGACCTATTTTGCTCGGACCGAAAATAGGTCACGATTTAGCTCTATTTCGCTGATTTGCATCATTTTACTCTGCAACATTCCGGTGCTGAAGACGTTTAATTTACTCAAAAACCAAGCAGCCATGTTGCCACGAACCACCTTCAGCGTCGTCTTCTTCTGCAAGAAGACCAAGGTCACGAAAAAGGGCAAGGCCCCGATCTATGCCCGCATCACCACGACCGGCCAGTCGACCGAAGTCTATACACAATGCCAGATTGAGCCCGAACGCTGGAATCAGCGCCTCGAACGCTCGCTCTACAAGGATGAGGTCGACCTGCAGATCAACCGCATTATCGCCAGCTACCGGGCCTCCATCCTTGCCGCCTATGACCGCCTGATCCAGGAGAACAAGACGCCGACCTGCTTTGCCGTCAAACAACTGCTGGGCTCCGCCTCTTCGAGCCGGATGGTGCTGGCGGAGTTCGGCAAATACTGCGAGAAACGCCAGCAGGAGGTCGGCACCCGTATCACGCAGCTCACGGCCAACAAGTACCACCGCCTGCTGCGCTACATGACCGAATATGTCCGGCAAGTGTATGGCAAAGAGGATCTTCCGCTGGAGACGATCGACTATGCCTACGTCGATGGACTGAATACCTACATGCAGACGGCCTACAACTGCCACAACAACGGAGCGGTCAATCTGCTCTGCTGTTTGAAGAATTTCCTGCTCTATGCCGTTCGCAACGAATGGATCGAAAAGAACCCCTTCCGTTACTACAAGATGAAGATCGACAAGACGAATGTCAAAGTCCCGTTGACAAAGGCGGAACTGGACCTGCTGCTAAGGCGACAGATGCCCAACGAGCGGCTGGACCGGATCCGGGATGTCTTCTGCTTCTGCGCACTGACGGGACTGGCCTTCACGGATGTCGACCACCTGCGGCGGGAACACTTCACGACGGACGAGGAGGGGCAACTGTGGATCCATAAGCCGCGGGAGAAGACTGCGGTGATGAGCCGTGTCCCGGTGCTTCCGCAGGCGGCGGCCCTGCTGGAGAAGTACCGCGACGATGCCAACTGTCGGGCACGGGGCAAACTGCTGCCCGTCCCATCGAATACGAAGATGAACGCCTACCTGAAGGAGATAGCGGATATTTGTCAGATTCAGAAGCATCTGACCACGCACCTGGCGCGCCATACGTTTGCCACGCTGGCGATTGAATACGGGATGCCGATCGACATCATCGCCAAGATTCTGGGCCATACGAATACGAACATGACACGGCGCTATGCGAAGATTTCCGAGGCGAACATCAGTCGCGAGATGCGTCGTATCGGCAAGGTGCTGACGGCATAAACCGGCGTTTTCCCCGCAGTTTGTCCACCCTCTTGACGCCAACCGACGCCAACCACTGCCACATCACTTTGCGAGCGAAACTTTTGAGGGGCTGCGCGCGTTATCCGAGTGCAAGCTTGCAGGAACAAAGATTCATAAACCGGGAAAAAGATGAAATGCCGTGCCTTTCGGATCCGGGACCGCTGAATATTCGGCGTTCCCATCCACACAGAGTGCAACTCTCAGAGACGGGTTGCCGCATAGTCAAACCAAACATAAAGAAGACCATGGAAAAGATCGTATGTATCGGGGAGCGGAGTTGGCAGCGGCTCCTCGAACGGGTGGAACACTTGTCTGCCCTTGCCCAACGCCTGGAACACCGTTTGACGCCACCGCAGGACGACGGGTGATTGGACAGTGAGGAGGTGTGCCGGGCACTGAACATCACCAAACGCACGCTGCAGAGCTACCGGGACCGGGGAGCGATTCCCTGCTCGCGATTGGGCGGTAAATTTTACTACCGACGCCGGGACCTTGCCGTATGGCTCTCCCGCAAAACCATTCAAACGCGATAGCCATGCCGCTGGATTATCTCAATGAAGCGAGTGACGAGATACAGCGCTTGTTTGCCCGGCTGGACAGCGTGGAACTCATGCTGCGGAAGGCCTCCGAGGAGCGCCGCCCGATGATCGGCGAGGAGCGTTACCTGACCAGTGAGGAGGTCTGCACACGCCTGCACCTTTCACCGCGCACCTTGCAGACGCTGCGGGATCGGCGACAGATCCCCTTCACGGTACTTGGCAACCGCCTGCTGCTCTATCCCGAATCTGGGATCCGGGCGGTCCTTGACCGCAACCTTCGACCGGCTGCCGAGTAACAGACTATACGAGCTCTCGGATCAGATGATTCGAGGGCTTTTTTCGTGCATATCCCTGCTGCCAATCCACCTGCACAACTACCAGCAAGAAAGCGCAATCGCGCCCCATGGTGAAACAAAGCGGATGCAGACGCCGTTATCCTCGAAACAACGCAAAAACCACCGACCATGACAACGCCATTCATTCCTTCCACGGCTCCCCACTGAAGAGCTGACCACCTTCCATCGGTTGCCCGCCGTCCCTGGTTGGACGACTGCATGCCCCGATCCGTTCGGGCTAAACGCTGCATGCTCCCCCTCCTTGCCGCGACATGAACCTCCTGCCGTTTGCCGGTACGGGAGCGCTTCCGCGCTGAAGTCTTTGCGACCCCGGGATTCCGCACCGTTCGACTGTTGATGTCGAACGCTGCCGACTCCCGGGTCCGAAAACAGAAAGGAGCGAGGTTGTGTTCTCGTGGCACAAAAACCCCGCATCGGGTTTTTGGCTGCCACTTCGAACCACCTCGCCCTGCGGGGCTGCCCCGCCCGGTCTGCTCCCGAGGGTCGCACACCGAACCATCCGCTGCTCGCCGGGCTCGCCGCGGATTCGGGGCACGGGACGTCGCTTCCGACCGACGACGCTCGCTGCGTGAAACAGCTTCCGTTTGTTCGTTCTACCATTAACGTCCCCGCGCCATGGAGGTAACGAAACCCAAGGGCGGACGCCCGCGGAAGAGCGCGGCTACCTTGCGCTCCCGCACGGTACGTTTCCGCGTGAGCGAGGCGGAGTACCTCCAGGTGCAACGTAAGGCAGCGGCCTGCAATCTGACCCTCTCGGAGTATGCCCGCCAGGCGGTCGTCTCGGGGCGGATCATGCGCCGAATCGGCCCCGAGGAGTTGCGCCTGGTCTCCGAATTGACGCGCGAGAGGAACAACCTGAACCAACTGGCCTTCCTCCAGCACGCCTTTGGGGTTGCCTCTCACGAGGAGGAGCTGCGGCGAATCCTCCGCTTCTACGACGAGGTGATCGGACGGCTGAAACAAAAACTCTAAAACGATGATTGGCAAAATCGTAACCGGCAAATCCTTCGGTGGCGCGGTGCGCTACCTGCTCGACAAGGAGCCGGGAAAAGCCTACATCCTGGCGAGTGACGGCGTGGAACTCACCTCCCGGCAGGCACTGATCGGCAGCTTCGAGTTCCAGCGCCGGGCCCGCCCCGATGTCGAACGGGTCGTCGGACATATCTCCCTCTCGTTCCATCCCGACGATGATCCGCGAATGTCGAACCGGTTGATGCTCGACCTGGCACGGGAGTATATGCAGCGCATGGAGATTACCGGCACGCAATACCTTGTCGTGCGCCACGCCGATACAAGGCATCCCCACCTGCATATCCTCTACAACCGGGTACGCTACGACACGACGCTGGTCTCGGACCGCAACGAACGCCTGCGCAACATGCGTATTTGCAGGGAGCTCAAGCAGGAGTACGGACTGACCTTCTCGCACGGCAAGGAGCAGGTCGCCACAGAGCGGCTGCATGGCCCGGAGCAACTGCGCCACCGTATTTACGACCACCTGCGGGAGGTGCTGCCCGACTGTACCTCCTGGACAGCACTCGCCGGAGAACTGGCCAAACGACATATCACTACGACCTTTGTCCATCGGGGCAGTGACCCTGCGAAGGAGATCCAAGGCGTGACCTTCACCCTGGAGGGACATACGTTCAAGGCCTCGCAGGTGGACCGTAAGTTCAGCTACGGTCGTCTGACGCAACGGATTGAACAGAACCGCTTCCAGCAGGCGATGATCGAGCGGGTCCGCAACTACACGGATGAACAACGTCCGCAGATCGCGGCTATTCTGCAAAAGCTGGAGGCGGAAAAGCAACAGCAGCTGGAGCCGCCGTGTCGAAATCTGTCGATTGCCGGTAAGCCCTTGACCAAGGAGCAGATCGAGATGCTCCGCGATGGAGAGCCGATCTTTGTGCGGGGAACGCAATCTGAGGGATATGTGGTGATGGACGACCGACTGCAGATGGCGTGGGTCTATCGGGACGATCCGCGGGATTGGGTGGAGTACGGGAAATACACGATGCGACGCATGGACCGGGATCGGATCGAAGCGGGGTATGTCGTGCGGGCGCTGGTGAAATGGTGGGGAGGCACGACGGCACGTCCCTATCTGTGGAAGGAGAAGGAGTCGGATACAACCTACCGTGAGAGTTGGGACGATCCCCGCGAACCACGCCCTTCACAGACCCAAAAGCAGCAGGACCGGCCACGCCGCTTTATCACCCCGAAGAAGAAGTCGCGCGGACCGAGCCGGTAACGAAATTTTGTCGAAAGACCGTGTGCGCCAACTGGAATAAAAAGCCTATCTTTATAGGACAATAACCCGACGAGCGTATGAAAGAGAAATCCGAGAATTATCGCCGCTTTTCTATGGCCAAGAATGCTTGCCAGAAGATTGGGTCGCCAAGTCCTCAATATAAACTGAGGAAACTCACGGAGGAGGATATTCCCGACCTGCAAATCTTGTTTCGGGAGACGGTTCTTCATGTAAATGCGCGAGACTACACCCGCGAAGAGGTGGAGGACTGGGCTTCGTGTGGGGATAGCGTGGAACATATGAAAGACCTATTGGCTCGCAATGACTACGTAGCTGCACTGAACGAACGGGACGAGATCATCGGCTTCTCATCGATGAATGCCGAAGGCTATCTGCATTCGCTCTTCGTGCACAAGGATTATCAGCGGGCCGGCATCGGGAGTCTGCTGCTTTCGGCCGTGGAAAAGAGAGCCCGGGAATATGGCGTCACGGAAATCACCTCGGAGGTGAGCCTGACGGCCCGCCCTTTCTTCGAGAAAAATGGTTACGAGGTGATGAAGGTTCAGAAACGCCGGGCAAATCGGTTGGAACTGACTAATTTTGTGATGCGAAAGCGTCTCAAAGACTGGCACAGTCATCCCTTTCCACCCGTTCGCAAAGATCCGACTTGCCGGCATCGGCCGCAAGGCTATACAGAGCGTCCCACGGGGACGGCCTTGCATCCGCCCCCGCCAAGTCCGGGCTGATCGCTATCGGGTGGAAAGGGATGGATTGGGAAAGCTGGATAATCTCATAAAAGCACCACCTTATGCCGGCGGATGCAGGCCAAACGGTCGTTTCCTCGTTGGTTGACGGGTAGAATCGCGTCGTAACGAAGCGGTTGTGTCCATCAGTTCATCCAATTAAACAGTCTGTAGTGATGTCTGTGACAGATGAGGCTAAGATATATACAATTACATATGTTCATGCGTCAAATGACGGCACATAGATCTCAAATAATCAATATGTTTTGCACTTTTTTATTAAACTGGATTTCATCTATAAGATCTTGTTTTTTACGCTGAATTCATTATTTTTACTTCGAATCTAACTGGGAATCTCTCAAATTATCAACACAAATAAAATGCAGACAGACGATAAATTGAATCAGACATTGACTTTTGTCTCCATATCGGACCTTATGGGACAAAGTTTCTATATTCCAGGATACCAGAGAGGTTATCGCTGGCAACCAGAACAAGTCATTGCTTTGCTTGACGATATTTGGGAATTCAGAGAAAAAACAATAAAAGCTCAAAAACCAATAGGTTCGGTCAAATACTGTCTGCAGCCGTTGGTCGTAGCCCGAAGGCAACGAAGTGATGGAGAACACGGATTTTATTGGGAGGTTATCGATGGTCAACAACGGCTGACTACCATCTTTTTGGTCCTTTCAGCCTTGAGCGAGAAGCCGTATTCAATCGAATATGAAACGCCATATGCTGATGATGCATATTTGTTGGACAGAAGTCGATTTACTCCCGCGACACATTTGGATTCATACTATCTGAATGAGGCCTATCAGATCATTGAAGAGTGGTTCAAAGAATTACTTGGTGATAAAAAAGATGAATTCCGCAGCGCTCTGGTAGATCCGGATGAATATATTCCTCAGTTTATCTGGTATAATGTCACTGCCGAGGTCGAGCAAAATGAAAGGTTAGCCATTGATATTTTCGACCGGTTGAATGTGGGTAAGATCAGATTAACCAATGCCGAACTGATCAAGGCCCTTTTCATGATCTCGTTATCGGAACCGAATCCTCAGGAGAAATACCGAAAACAATTGGAAATCGGACATCAGTGGGATAGTATTGAGTTGGCACTGAATCAGCCGCTGTTTTGGAATTTCATTTGCCAGGATACGGACCGGTATATTACACGAATCGAATATTTATTTGATATTCTGATGGACAAAGGTCCCGATTATGAACCGGACTTTACCTTCAACGAATACTACAACCGAATCCATACGAAGCACGAAGATGTCCATAACTTGTGGAAGGAGGTCGAAAAACGGTATCAGTTGTTTGACAGTTGGTATTCGGACAAAATCTGTTTCCATCTGATCGGTTATTTCATGGCTTCGGGAGCCGCCTTGATCCATGATATTCTCGAATGGCAGAAAGATGCCAAAGGCCAGTTACTTCCGAAAGATAAATTTCGTCATAGGCTGAAAGAAAAGGCTTTGGAGCCAATAACGAAAAAAGAGATTGATCTGGGAAATGCCGATTTTTTTGAAAAATACGCCAAAGATAAAATCCGTAGCGTTCTGTTGTTGTTTAACGTATTTTCAATTATCAAGAGTGAAGACGGCAATTTGTCTTCTATGAAATTCCCATTCGATTTGTTCCGGCAAAAGGATTCAAACGGTCGTATCATGTGGGATGTGGAGCACATTCATTCCCAAACCGATAAGGATATCAATGGCGCAGACAGAAAAATGTGGATTGAAACCATGCTGAACTATTTTACGGGAGCCACAACCTATGAGGAAGCCAGGACTTTCATCGACCAACCGGAAAAATTCAAGGAGATCTACCCAAATGAATCATCGGATGATGAACATAAGTTTTGTACGCGATTAAACCAGTTTCACGATAAAGTTGCCGATGATCAATTGGAACAATTTACGGAACTTGTAAATGACTTGAGGAAGTATTTCAAAGAAAATGACTCGGATTTCCCGACCCACTCTCTCGGAAATCTGACCCTGCTTGATAAACGGACCAACCGCTCCTATCAGAACGCATTCTTTCCGGTCAAACGGGAGATTATCCTTCGCAAGGCCCAAAGCGGTGTGTTCATCCCGCTTTGTACGCAGAACGTATTTCTCAAAGCCTATTCCAAAACATTCGGAAATCTGACTTCCTGGACGGAAAAAGATCGTTCCGATTATCTTCAAACCATCGTTGACACGTTGAAATAACCATGAGCACGACGAACATACAATCGGAACAGTTGAGCCTGAACGGCTTGTTTAAAAAATACCATATCGTCCGGATTCCGATTATCCAGCGAGATTATGCGCAGGGCCGTATTCAGGCGACCCAAGTGCGAAAGAGTTTTCTTGATCAGTTGAAAGCGGTTTTGTCTGATACATCCGCCCATCTCGATCTGGATTTTGTCTATGGTAACGAGTTGTCGAACGATGAACACAAGGGCAAATGTTTCATTCCTCTTGACGGACAACAGCGTCTGACCACGCTGTTCCTACTCCATTATTACCTTTCCAGGCGGGATGAGGCCAGTCGTTCCGATTTCCGTCATAGATTCGGCGAGCAAAAACAAGATACTCAGCGCGTCGAATCAAGATTTCGTTACGAGACCCGGTTTTCATCGACAACGTTCCTGGATGCACTCTTTCAGGATAAATTCACACTGGATGATTTGGTGACAGTTGGCACTCGATTGGGTACAACCCCCATTACAGAAGCTAACGCCTTTTCGCAGACGATGATGAATTTCGGCTGGTTTGTCGATTCCTGGACCCAAGATCCTACGGTAGATTCCATGCTTCGTATGCTGGATGCCATTCATGTTTGTTTCAAGGATATTTCCGGGGACCTTTACGGACGCCTGATTTCGGAGAAAGATCCGGCTATTACGTTTCATCTGCTTCCCATGCAGGGCAACGGCCTGGATGAGGATTTGTATATCAAAATGAATGCCCGGGGATTGCCGTTGACCGCCTTCGAGAAGATCAAGGCCCGAATCATTCAACATCTCGGAGACGTAACCGAGAAGCGTCTTTTGAGCCGGACGCAGGGCGAAAAAGAGAAAATGGTTCCGCTCAAAGAGTATTTCTCGTTTATGGCAGATACCCGGTGGGCACAACTCTTCTGGCCGTATCATGATGAAAAGAAGGTCGAAATTACCATCGGTCAGAAAAAAGAATCTCACACCATCAAGGAAATTGACTCTCGGATTTTGAATTTTATCGCGGCTGTAACCGTAAACTATCAGGCGGTCAACCGGGAAAGCGATAAATTAAACCTGGCGTTGATGGATAAACCGGGTTCCATGAACTGGGGCTCTCTGGAAAATTTGGATGATGACTTCTTCATCCGTCTCGCGGATGCATTCGATGCGGTTATGATACTTCTTGATGCCTCGAATCAACAACTCCCCAGTGATTTTAAGGAACTGTTTAAGACGTTTGTCACGGGAACGAAGTCGGACCGTCAGTATGGGAGAAGGATTCAGTTCTATGCATTCTACCGTTTCGGTATACTCCATAAAGATAATTTGGATCCGGATGAACTTTTCGATTGTTGCCGGGTTGTGCGGAATCTGGTGCAAAACACCCGGTTCGACTCGGAGGAAGATTTCTGCAAGGCTATTCGGTCGATTGACTCATTGCTGAACCAATCCCGCTCAATTGGTATTCTTAACTATTTGGCAGAAAATAAAGATCTTCCGGAGGCTGGATTGGATCGTCGTCAACTGAAAGAGGAGCGGATGAAGGCACAATTGCTTCTTCTCCCGGAATGGAAGGATGAAATCTTAAATGCAGAGGAAAACCTATATCTGGAAGGTCAGATTATCTCTATTCTCAGTCTGTCGGGCATTGAGGCGCAGTATGACGAGAAGGGTAACACATTGGGTAATATCACCGAAGAGCAGAAAGCGAAGTTTAAAAGATTCACCGGCTTATTTTCGGAAATCTTTAACGAGGGGGGATTGGCGGATGAGATGGAGAAGGATCAGATCTTCAGACGGGCACTTCTGGCTTGTGGCGATTACAGCATGTATGGCGAAACGAGGGGAGTCAAATCCAATAAGAGCCTTATCCGGAAACGGGGTTGGAAACACTATCTTCAGAAGACATCGGAGGAAAGTTTTGCTCCGTTGCGGAAACTCCTGGATTGTGCATTCTCGGATCTCAAGGAGCATTTGCAAGGTGTTGTTAAGTCTCGGGCTGTCAATGATTTGTATGACTGTGGGGGTATGTTGGTTAAGTATCCGGAAATATGGAAGGACGCCGGTTGGAATGATGGTGATTCCAACATGTTTATCCGGGTTACGGACAAAAATATCTATCTGCTTCAAAAGGGGAACATGCACGGATCGCATCATGAATTGCGGACGCTGTACAAATATTACTCGCTTCTTCAAGAACCGTTAAATATACCCTCGGGTTTCACTATGAAACCCGAGCCCGTCACGGAAGATGAAGAAGAGCCTTATTTCCAGCTATACAATGATTCCCTACAGTATCGTGTCCACTATTATTCCGATGATCAAGAACGGCCTTGGCGGATTGAATTGAGGCGTTCCGATAACAAGAAGGTCCTAACTGCGGGAATGGTCAAATGGGCAGAGGATCATGGGTTTAAGCGCCATGGTGACGGGCCCCAGTTGTATATGGAGCAATTGGTGTCCGACGGAGCACTGAAAGACCGGTTGCAGGAGTGGATCAATGCTACTCCTGTCGAATAAAAGTTGTTATTTCAACGTAGAGACAGGTGCGCCCTTTATTCACGATGAAAGGTGCACCTGTTGGCTTCAGCACCAGAGGAAACGAATTCAAAGGAACAGAACCTTGTGTCGGCGGATGCAGGCCAAACGGTCGTTACCCCGTTGGTTGACAGGTAGAATCACGTCATAGCGAAGCGGTTGTGTCCATCCGCCCTGTCGGTTGAGTAATCCGTAGCGGCCTCGGCGACCGATGATATTGAATTGAGCGAAGTGGTTGGTCAACAGATCGTATCGTGGAGGAATGATGGTGCGGCCCTCGAAATCCACCAGGCCGTATCGCCCGTTGCGGCGGATACGCAGCAAGGTGTCACCATAGGGAGCCGCACGGTCACAGTTCAAACGAATGAGTTGTCCGCTGCGGATGTGCAGTAGTGCATACCCCTCGCTGTCGCGTACCAATGCCCGGTCCGTATCATCCAGCAGCCAGGCTTCATCCCAGCACGCCTTCGTAAGGTGGCATCCTCCCGAGGTCTGAAATCCCGTCTTGCCATTTTTGTAGTAGTATCTGATTCCCATATCCAGCTTTTTCGGCAAAGTAAAAGCCCTGTTGTGCAGAATGGCGGCACAGCAGGGCTGAATCTGGGAAAAAGAGGCTATAACTCCATCGGCTCATTATCCTGCGGACAGCGGATTGTCCGATCGGGGAAGAGCGTGGCAAAGCGTTCCGGAACGGTGGTGTGAATCGGAATCAACAGCCCGGGATCAACATGTCGGACAATAGACTGCAACGATTTTGCATCGGCATGGCCGCTGGTATGGATGTGCGGATTGGCAAAACCCCGCTCCCGGATCCAATCCATGAATTCGGACTCGTCTTTTTCGTATCCCTCCCAGATCGAGGTAACCACAACCGACGGTCGATGGCTGTATTTCTGCATGTAAGGCAGCATTGAGGGGCGGATGAGCCAGACATATTTGCCCGGGTTGTGCCCGATGTCTGTCGTATCAACCGTAGGCAGCGCTTTCAGACGCTCCACGATCTCCGGATCTCCGACCGCTTCGAACCGTTTCAATTGGGCAGGCTGGCAGAAATACCGGAAGACATCGTGTCCATCGAACGGAGAGAGCGGCGACGGAATCGACGACTTGAAACGGTGGACCGCTTCCAGCACATACGCGACGTAGGTATCCACAATCAGCTTGCGCGAACAGACGAGCGCCGCCTTGTAGATCTGGACGATCCGGTCGATGTTCTGCCCCGAGCACCAGATGTAGTGCAGCTTGTCGGCATCGGTGCGGAACTGCTCCTTGAAACGTTCGCAAATCTCCGCTTCGCTCATACACTCCTTTTCGGTGGTCAGATTGGTCCCCTCGAGCAGCAAGCAGTCGACCTTCCGGGGCAGGTTGTGGTAGAGAAAGCCTTTCACCCCGTGACGGCGGATGTCTCCGCTGTAGAGGATTCGCCGGCCTTCGGCTTCGATCAGAAAGGCGCAGGCATCATAGGCCGCATGGTCGACCGTGTAGGGCGTGATACAAATATCGCCCACGATTACCGGCTCGAACTTCCGGTCGTCAGCCTCCTTGGCGAGGATTCTGATATGGCGCAGATAGTCGGCATCGCCGCGTCCATGAATCACCTCGGTGACGTGCATCATGGCCGCCGTCCCGGCCGTAGCGTAGATGGCCACATCCCGGTGCGTATCGGGCAGCAGACCGTGGTGGTCGGCATGGTAGTGGCTGATGAAGATGGCATCGGCGTCCTGCGCCCATTCGAGGGCCTCGCGGCGGATTTGCTCCTGCTGCTCCTGGGGCCGGGCGTCGAAATCGAGCGGCAGACCCAGATCGAGCAGGATTTTAGTCTGCCGGGTTCGTATCTCGACACAGCTGCCGCCGATTTCGTGTGTCCCGCGGTGGATGGTTATCTGCATAGTTTTTTTTCTAGTGCAGCCTTATCCATAAGGCCGCTTTTGTATAATCCATATCCCATGAAGGAAGAGTTGAAAAAGAGACAATCCTCCATTTCCTGCAGTTCAAGCCGAAGTTGGGTACTTTGGGTTTTGTAATTCGCCAGTACGCAGGCAAACTCTACTTTGGGCTGGATCTGGGTTACGTCCTTATACTTATCGGCATTGTCGCCCAGTTTGAAGCCCGGAATCAATCCCAAGATCCGTTTTTGCCGGAACAGATTGAGCATGTCGTTCTGGAAGTTCTGGACCCGGTCTCGATCGGAGACGAAGTCGTGGAAATCGTCCTGGTGGATTCTCAATCCGGGAGATTCCGTTGTCTTGTCGTCTTTAACGCTTTGGGTCGATCGAATGGATTTGTATCCCTGTTTGACCTCTATGATAAACAGACGGGGAATAGCCGTTTTCGCCAGTTTGTGTGCAGCTGGAGTCGATTCCCATTCCAGCGCGACAAGGTCGAAACGCTTGTCTCCGTTTTGGTATTCGCTGTCGATGATGAAATAGTCCGTATCAAAGGAATTGCACGAATAATTGTTCTCCTTGATGATCATCTGTTGGATATCCTTTTCTCCCAAATGATTTTTTACATTGGTAGTGTAGATATCCATAATATGCTTTGCTTCGGTAAGATAGGCATGTATGTTGTCCAATGAGAATTGAGGAATCCGGGCTTCAGGCATATACCGGGGGTCGATACAATCGTAATGATCTTTGTCCTCGAATATTCTAAGAACGGAACCTCCCCGATAATAGATCGAGACGTAGTTGCCTCTCATTTCGAGATCCAGCGAGTTGTCGGCCTTTACATATTCCAAGACGGGGAGGAGATCGTTTTTGTCCATGAAGCGGTTCATGAACGATTCACTGATAGAGCGAGCCATCGTATTGAGATTTTAGGTTATATTATCTATAAAAATACTACTTGTTTATTTAATCCTTGATCTTTTGTGTCGAAATCGTGGATTTTATTGACAGCCTCTTCGAGTGACAACGCATCGCCCTTCGGCAGATCCCGATACTGGCTGGCGATACGCATGATCGGTGAGGCAAGGCGGCCGAAACTGCCTTCGTCGACGTGGTGTTGTTGGTAGCCGCATGCGGTGCATGTGGCCGAATGGCTGCTGCGGCCGCTTAACGGCGATCCGGAGAAGGAATAAATCAGCATCTGTCCGCCGCATTTCGGGCATACGCGCGTATAGCGCTCCTCGTATTCGGTCCATGCCTGGACCACCACGCCCAGTGGATAGGGTCCCGAATCCTGCATCGAAACATAGGCCATGCGGATGCGCATCGGCGTGCGGGCTCCGAAGATTTGCGGGTCGGCAAGAATCCGTTCACGGTGGTGCCAGACGAGCGGCACCGATGCGACAAAGAGATCCTGGAGCCGTTGCTCTTCCCGCTTCTGTTGCTCTCGGTGGATCGGTTCAAACCAGCCCCGGACGAGTGATTCGGGGACGAGCAGTTTCCCTGCTTGCGCATCCATATGCAGCCCGTTGTCTACGACCAGTGATTCGTTGATCCGGAGTTGCAAGCCCTCGGCATTCCGCAGCGTGTAGTTGCGACCCTGTCGGTCGACAATGTCGATCGGGATGATGGTCTCTGCTGTTTTCGGAGCATCGGCCCGCTGGCTGAACGTCCGAAATGAAGTCGTTGTTTTTTGAGCGTATTGTTTTTTCTTGTCAGTCATGGTCATTGCCGTTTAGAATCAGGATGGCTCGTTCAGCATCCGCGCGGGTAATGCCGATGCGGGGATCGGTTTGAATGAAGTGCGGCAGCTGTTCCGGTCGAATATCCGCCTCATCGTCAAGAATTACATAGCTGTATGGATGCGGAGCGTGCCCTTTCAGCCAACTGCGAATCTCCTCTCCCTTGGCGGCTTCGGCCTTCTCTCCGGCGGACATCGCGAAGTTGGCATACTGCGATTGACCGGTCACGCCGATCAACTTCCCCGGCAGAGTCCGCTCATGCCACATGGCTTCCATTCGCTCTTCGCCCTCCAGTCGCCATGACGAGGAGATGACCACTGCGGCACCGGTTGCATCGATGATCCGCCGCAGGTTGTCCACGGCCTCGGGGTCGAACAGATAACCGTAACGGTCTGAAACCGGAAGCCCGTTCCTGCGCCGTTCGGCAATGTAACGCTCGGTATTCATCACACCGTCGAAATCGAGAAAGATCACTTTCTGGACGTTGTGATCGTAGAGAGCTTCGAGGTCCCCGATAATGCGCCGTATCTCCTTCCGTACATTGTCCGGCGAGAGCACCTCGAAATTGCAGTGGCAGTTTAACATGGCCTGGTAAAACTCCGGCGTCGGTGCCACGTAAAATTCGAAGATGGCATATTCGTCATGTGTTTCGACCTCCTGCTGCGAGGCGTGGAGGGGCAGCGTGCGGAGATACTTGACGCCGTCGCACGCGACCCGGACCCGGATCGTGCAGGGGCGGATATCGTCATAGACCGCCACGCCGAAGGCCCCGGCCAGGTAGCCGGCCGGATCCAGCTCCTCGGGCGGCGTAAAGCGATCGTCGGTCACGCGGATCTTCACCATGCGGTCCAGCGCATAGAGCTTGATCTTCGCATTGTCGGGCTTGTCGGCGTAGAGGTACCAGCGCCGGTCGCGGAGCTTGACGAAAAGCGGCCGAAGACGGAGGTCGAAGGCCTCGTCCCCCGTGAAGGGCTGATAGGTAACGACCACCTGCCGGTTCTCGCGCATGGCGTCGAGCAGTTCGGGAAGATGCCCCCGGGCCGAGGGAACCTCCTCGACCAGCACGCGGTTATGCAGCGTGCGGGCCTCGCGCAGCGACTGCCCGACGGCAAAACTATCGAGCAACCAGTTTGTGATGTTGTGCGAGTTGAGATCCTCGCTGTTGGCAACGGAGTAACGGTTGGTGCGTTCGTCGCAGACGATCGAGATATCGAACAGTTCCTCGACCGCGTCGCGGTGGGTATGGAAGGTCCGCCGGGCCAGCGGACGGCCGTCATAGAGCGCGCTGCGCTGCCAGCGGGCACGGATCTCGGCCAGCGTGATGGGGCCATAGCGATGAATCGTGTCGGCCAGCCAAATGTACCTTTTGAAGAGATTGGATGCCATGGTGTTTGTCTTTTTCTGGTACAAAGGTAGCAGAATTATGTGCCAAAATATTGCACATAGCAGGAATTTTTCCCATTGCATGCCATTTTTTGAATAAAGAGCACATGTGCCGGATTCTGGCAGATTGGCTACTGAACTTTGCCGGAGAAAAAATACGGAAATGATGGAACATCTTGAGACGAAGAGGGGCGCGAGCCCGAAAACGAAGGTTGATCAGCCCTTGGTAAACGACCCGGGAGAGTCGGCGAGTACCTTGATCGGCGCCATCGAGCAGATCGTAAATCTGGCCGTAGAGCTGAAACTCGATGCACCTTTTCACGAAAAAGCCCATTCTGCGTTGACGTATGTGGCCGAATGCATGTCGCTTGATGAGGAGCAGGCATTGGCCTTCGCCCTCTTTATGGAGAAAAGCACCGATCCGCGGATTCAGATCAGCGATTTTTCCCAGTTGATAGGTTGTCGTACGGTGCGGATCATCTCGTTGATGGCCGCAGCCGACCGTCTGGCGCAGCGCCACCTCATTTGGCGACTCAAAAAGGAGAACACGCTCTTCTACTCCGTCCCGATGGAGGTCGTGGAGGCCGTCAAGGAAAACCGCGCCTTCGAGCCGGCGCCCATCGACAACCTGACTGTCGAGCAGCTCTTCGACCGCATGGAGAAGATTCTTGACCGGATGAAAGAGGACCGGAATCTGCTGCTCGCCGATCTGGATGCGCTGGTGGCAGCCAATCCGGAATTGCCGTTCTGTCAGACGCTCCAAACCTATGATTTGTCGGAAAATGTGGAACGCTTGCTGTTTTACGTCTTCTGCCATCTCTATGTGAACAAGGGCAAGGCATACCTCCGGATGCGGGACTGGCAGGACTATTTTACGGGGGATGAGCAGCGGTTCCTCTCCTGGATGATGAATGCCTCGGATCTCAAACTGTGCGAACGGAAAATCATCGAGCCCTATAACGCAAACGGATTGGAAGATCCGGAGTATTTCCACCTGACTCGCACGGCCCGGGAGGCTCTTTTCGTCGGATTGCGTTATGTCGAGCACAAGAGTCGCAAGGGGAGAGATCTGCTCGACTGCACGACCTTTGCCGCCAAGGAGCTCTTCGTCTCCCAGCTTGGAATTCTTTTTTCCATGACGGAGGTGGAGGAAGCGACTCCGCTCCAGACGGTTCTGAAAGCGAATTACACTCCGCTTCAGGCATTCTGCATGATGGTGTTCTGCCTTGTTTCCATGCCGTGTGTCGGGACGGTCGCCGTGGTAAGGCGCGAGACCAATTCATGGAAACTGACGCTGCTTCAATTGTTCGGGCTGACACTGAGCGCATATTTACTGTGTCTTGTTATCTATCAGCTTGGAAGTCTGCTCCGGATCGGCACATCTTTGTTATAAAGTGTTCCTTGTACGGTAATTTTCCATCCCGGAGGCTGAGAGATGCACCTCCGGGATTTTTTGTTTCCGCATCTTTTTCTGCCGTGATGCCCGTCCATGACGTGCGATGAGGAATCACTGTTCCACCCGAAAGCCGGAGTTTCCGGTATCTGCAGATTTCTTTCTAAAAAATAATACAATCTTATGAAAAATACTGCCGGCGTTTCTTACTGGTGATGTACAGGAAATATCCAACGGGCGGCGAGTGGATTATGAAATGTTTATCCGGCTGATATTTATTAGGTTGAATATCAATCTGAGACGGAAGTTTTAGAAAGGAGTTTCTATTTTATATAATGTTTATTTCTGTGTATGTGTGTGGCAACATATTTCTGCTCAGAATGAGTAAAATTTAGAATGAATGTGAAAAAAAAGAGGTTCGCGGCACTGAAATGAATTTCACTAAAAACACGGAAGAAATTTGCTTTTCTTCCAGTATGGTCTATATTATAAAATATGCTGTTGTATTAGTGTTTTCTAGCGGAGGTAAAAACGATGAGTTTTACAACGCATTACAGTATT
>ENA-ORNF01001496-ORNF01001496.1-human-gut-metagenome-genome-assembly--contig:-NODE-1496-length-20184-cov-3.361667_pt1 | contig 20184 bp, 14 predicted proteins | sample MGYA00242110_ERZ509012 | MGnify/ENA primary metagenome ERZ509012 (study PRJEB26280, sample SAMEA2338714) | human gut metagenome | biome: human gut; feature: human-associated habitat; material: faeces...
AAATGCCACCCGCGCAATATAGCCGCTGTCCTCCATCAGAGACAGGAAGAAAAACAATGTGACGATAATCGGAAGAAAACTTAAAACACTTCCTACACCGGTAAAAATTCCATCAATCACCAGACTGTGAATTGCCGCATTGACATTCATGGCGGTAAGTGCTGCATCCACAATCACAGAGAGCTTATCAATGCCCCATTCCAGCAGCCCCTGAAGCCATGCTCCGATCACGTTAAAGGTCAGGTAAAATACAAGCACCATAATACCGATAAAACAGGGAATGGCAGTATATTTACCGGTGAGAACCCGGTCAATCTTCTCACTGCGGACACGCTCCCTGCTCTCCTTGGGCTTTACGACCGTCTGCTCGCAAAGCCTCTCAATAAAATCAAATCTCATATCCGCAATTGCAGCGCTGCGGTCAAGTCCACGTTCCTTTTCCATCTGACTGACAATATGCTCCAGCATTTCCGTTTCATTTTCATCCAGCTTAAGCTGGTTAAGAATCAGGTGATCACCTTCAATAACCTTCGTTGCTGCAAACCGGACCGGAATTCCCGCCTCCTCTGCATGATCCTCAATGAGATGAACCACGGCATGAATGCAGCGATGCACCGCTCCGTTATGATCCTCTTTGTCACAAAAATCCTGTTTCACCGGACATTCCTGATACTTTGCAATATGGATCGCATGCCGGATCAGCTCGTCCACTCCCTCATTTTTCGCCGCTGAAATCGGAATCACCGGCACTCCGAGCATTGCCTCCATGGTATTCACATCAACAGCTCCCTGATTGCCAACCACTTCATCCATCATGTTAAGAGCAACAACCATCGGAATATCCATCTCCAAAAGCTGCATGGTAAGATACAGATTCCGTTCAATATTGGTCGCATCTACAATATTGATAATAGCACGCGGCTTTTCATTCAGCACAAAATTCCTCGAAACAATCTCCTCACTGCTATAGGGAGACATCGAATATATTCCCGGAAGATCCGTCACCTCCGTATTCTCATATCCCCGGATCACACCATCTTTCCGGTCAACGGTAACACCCGGGAAATTGCCGACATGCTGTCTTGCTCCTGTCAGCTGATTAAACAAAGTCGTCTTTCCGCAATTCTGGTTACCGACGAGTGCATAGGTCAGTATCGTCCCTTCCGGAACCGGATTCTCATGATCCCTGGAATGATATTTTCCACTCTCACCGAGTCCAGGATGATCGGTATTCTTACTCTGTTCAATTCCCCGATGATCTCTGGTTCTTTTCTGGATCTGTTCAATCTCAATTTCTTCTGCTTCCGCAAGCCGGAGTGTCAGTTCATAGCCATGAATCTGTACCTCCATCGGATCCCCCATCGGAGCAAGCTTTACTACCGTCACCTCTGCCCCCGGAATCATTCCCATGTCAAGAAAATGCTGACGTAAAGCTCCTTCACCGCCAACCTTCGTAATTACCGCACTTTTTCCAATCTGTAGTTCCTTCAGTGTCATTTTCGTTTCTCCTTTGTGTGTAACCATCCGGCAGATTCCCGCCTCACGGTTACAATACACGTCTTTTCCTTTTAAATCTTAGTGATTAAATTTTATCACAAAGACAGTTGTTGCGTATACAAATTTATTGTACGATAATGATGATTATTCGGAATCGGAACATTTCTTCCCATCGGAAAAGAAATCCCCTTCCACCTGGAAAAGGACGAGACTTCTCCTGCTACACAGCCTTATTACCGCCTGATTCTGGAGCATCCGGTTCAGAACATCAAATATATTGTTGTACAGGAGGATATTGCGAAGGGACAGCGTGTGGAAAGCTTCCGTGTCACGGCAGATTTCCTAAGCGGTGCCCAGTATCCGATTTATCAGGGAACCTGTATCGGCCATAAGAAAATCTGTCAGCTGCAGGATCCTTTCGCCTTACAGAATCCACTTACGGATGATACCTCCGAAAGGATTTCCCAGGTACAGCTCCGCGTCACCGCTGCCAGAGATGAAGTCTTTTTGAAGTCTGTGAAGTTATATGAGTAACGAGTAAAAAATAAAGAAGAGTCCTCTTTTCATTATGACTAAGATGATGAAATCAGGGCTCTTCTTTTTTATTTGTGTTTATTATTTGACTTTATAGTTATATTCTTTCTGTGATATCCTCTTGCCTGCTTTGCGTGATATACTCTTACGTTGACGCTTTTCTGTTATTTGTTCCTATATATTTCTCTTACTCTATTTTACTATGAGATGTATTCCTGTTTTTCGCTGTCCCTGAGACATTATAAATCACAAGTGCCGCCAGAATCAGAACATACCCAATCAATTTCAACACCGTCATGCCTTCACCTGCAAGGACTACGCCCATCACACTTGCAGTCAGGGGATTCACTACCGTAAATACTGCTGCGGTTTCTGCCGGAAGATATTTCTGTCCGACCGGTTGAAACGTAAATCCAAAGCAGCTGCACAGTAATACAAGAAACAGCAGCATCAGCCACTGCTTTCCGGTCTGTGGCACACCAAAGCTTCCGGTAAACAGCGATGCGATCAGGCACAGTACCCCCATCACGCCAAGCTGCAGCATACCAACTGTAACCGGATCTGCATTCTGTGTCACACGTTCCGTTGCCATAATGCATGCTGCATAGGTAAGCGCCGCACAGATCATTAATGTAATGCCAATTCCACCTCCCGGATTGCTGCTTTGTGTAAGAGACAGGAATCCTACACCCATCACTGCCAGTACCGCACAAAGCATGGTCTTCTTTTGTGGCAAAGATTTCGTCAGCATCGCTGCATAAATCGGCACCATAACAATCGCCATATTTTCAATCAAGGCACTGACTCCGGAATCAATCTGTCTCAGTCCATACATTTCAAAAATCATGCAGACCGTATACAGAACGCCTAAGATCAGCCCGCCTTTTAAGCTCTCCTTACTGCATTCCTTCAGCTTTTTAAAGAAAATCACCGCCAGAACCAGAAACGCCAGAATAAACCGGATCGCCAGAATGCTCATCGGTGACATGGATTCCATCAATATTTTAGAAAAAAGAAAGGACGTTCCTCTTGCGATAAAAACCGTTGTTAACAGTATCTTTGCACCTGTCCTGCTCATGTTGTCTCTCCTGTTATCTCATCTCTTATTTTCTATTACAGGAATATACACCGGTTTATTTTAGAACGCAACCTTTCTTTTCTATTCTTTTCTATATTCTCTTCTATATTTCGTGAGTCTGCTGCTACTTTTTCTTTTTAAATTTAGAATATTGTATCGCAAAATGAATAAAAATCCACAGATACACAATAATCACTGCTGCAAGCAACACAATATTCGCATATTCTCCAACATACACCTCCCGGATCAGACACGGAATCAGCACACAGGAAAACAAAATGACCAGCGGCAGCACTCTCCCTTTAAATACCCGGTCCATCATCTGGAGTCTGGAACTGTCATCGCAGAAAATCTCTTCTGCCCCTGACGTCTCGGATGCCGGTTTCCGAAAATAACTGTAACCTACAAAATCCTGCAGATACTCCCAGCCACAGTCCTCAAACATCTTCACGTATTCCTCCTTATGCTCCAGGCCTTCCTTGTTGTAATCCAACTGATAGATCACGTCCTGCGGTTCACATTTTTCAAAATGGTACACACCGATCCCCGTAATTCTCACAAGTTTCCAGCCTCTCTTATGCATGGTACGAAGATACTCCTGCTCTTTTTCATATCCCCATATAGAGAAAAATTTCCATTCTTTCTTTGTTTCCATTCCATCTCCTCCTGTCACATCTGCTCATGTGCGATCCGATACAAACGCTCGATCCGGTTCAGTTCGATTTGCAGTACCTCCAGTCCCAGATCGGTGATCTGGTAGATTTTCCTTTTTTCCTCTTCACGGATAAACTGGATCAGTCCATCCTTCTCCATCTTGGATAAACTTCCATACATGGTTCCGGGCGCTAACCGGATTGCTCCATCCGTCAGACGTTCCACCGTCTGCACGATCCCGTATCCGTGATTCGGCTTTTTTAAACACAGCAAAATGTAAAATGCGGTTTCGGTCATTGGTACATATACTTTTCGAATATGCTGATCCAAGGCAATTCTCCTCTCTGTCCTGTTAAAAATAATTCTTTGATCATTTTCTTATGTGTGGAACTGCGATGTATCGTACTACGATATAACTATATCGCACCACGATACATCTGTCAATTTAATTTTAAAAATATTCCTACAATCTTAAATATACTCCTGAAAAAGAACTTTCAAAAATATTTTTAAGAATGCGTCTTATCCATATCTTTCGTAAGTAATTTCTGATACGTTAGGTCCATGCCCAGTGTGCCCAGCGGTGCTGTAATTAAAATGGCAAGTACTGCAACCGACAGCACAATCTGACCGCAGGGCAGTCCCATGGCAAGTGGAACCGATCCGATCGCCGCCTGAACAGTTGCTTTCGGCAGGTAAGAAATCACACAGAACAGCTTTTCCTTTGCACATAACGGGGTCCCGATGAGGCAGACACATACGCCGATTCCCCGGAACAGAAGTGCCAACAAAATCATGGCAATCGCCATCACGCCTGCTCCCAGCGTGTAACGGATATCGACCGCAGCTCCCACCAGTACGAACAGAAGCACTTCTGCCGCAAGCCATAGTTTTCCGAACTTTTCAGAAAGCCGTCTGGAAACAAAATCCATACTTTTTACCTTCAGGGTACATGCCATGCTCACAACAGCAAGCAGCCCGGAAACCGGAACTGTGCCCTTAAGCCAGGTTTCCACGGACATTAGCAAAAAGGACATTCCAAGAAGAATGATCACCTTCATACTGTTGCGGATGCAATGCTTATGTGCATAAGCGGTTTCAAAGAACCGGCCAAGGAGCCATCCGGCAACCGTTCCAAGCAGTACCCCCAGTACAATGGAGATTGGAATATTAACGAAGTCCATGAGGTTTGCACTTCCACCCTGCGCCATACCGGAAAAGGTCGAAAACAACACAATGACATAAATATCATCACAGGATGCCCCTGCCAGAATCATCTGCGGGATACTCTTTTCGGTTCCGTAATGCATTTCCATCAACTGAACCATCCTCGGAACCACAACCGCCGGAGAAACAGCGGCAAGCACCGCTCCCATCACCGCCGCTTCAATTCTGGTAATGCCAAGCAGATACGGTGCAAACAGGAAGAAAGCAAGCAGTTCAAAGCTCGCCGGTACAAATGCCATCATAACGGCCGGTCTTCCCACCTTTTTCAGGTCTGCCAGATTTAGGGACAGCCTAGCCTTAATCAGAATAATGATTAGTGCAATCTGCCGCAGCTCCGATGAAATTGACAAAATCGACGGATCCAGCCAGTTTAAGACATACGGTCCAAGTAAAATGCCGGTAAACAGCATTCCAATGATTCGTGGAAGCCGGATCTTCTGACAGATGGCCGCCATCGATAGTCCTACTAAAAAAATCAGTGCAAGTGATGTTAACATCGTTTTCTCCTTTTTCTACTCTACTTGCTACTCTACCTGCTGCACTAAATTCGTGCTTCGCTTTCAGCTCGCTCTCATTAAGTGCACAGGTATGGTTCGCACTAAACTCATGCTGCGCCTTTGGCTTGCATTCGTTAAGTGCTCTACTCAAAAAAAGCCGATGGTTTCTGCGATCCTCATCACAGAAGTCATCAGCTTACTAAGCGGTTCAGGTTTCCCTCGGGAGAACTTCATTCCCTTTATTTCAAGAAATGAGCAGCCCGCTTGAGTTATAAACTGTAGGGTGAAAACCCATTTCTCTTTTCTAATAATACAAATCAAAAAAATAATTGTCAACTAAATTTTCCTGTAAACAGCTTTATTGGTGTTTCCATAAACTTCAACATACCCCGTCTCTGTAAGCATTGTCAGGTATCGGTAAACTGTTGATTTTGACTTATTAACTACCCTTTCTGCTTCTAAAGGTGTAATCTCATTATATTCATCCAAATACTGTATCAGCGGCAATAACTTGTCATAATTTTTTTTGCTTAAAACTTCGGTCAAAACTTCGGTCAAACTTCGGTCAAAACTTCGGTCAAAACTTTTATTTCTGCTATCACTTTTTAGTTTAAAGCCATCATGAATTTTGATCGTTGTAATCATATAAGTACGATCCATATCTGTCTCAAAATCTGGCAAAGGTGATCCATTTATCCGCAATTCTCTTAGGATTTTCGATATTCCGGTTGACTTTTTCTCTGACAAATCTATTTCTTTAAAAAACTCTCCTATCTTGGGATTTCTATATTTTCTCGCTCTTACTTTTCCAGCCGCAAATTTATCCATGTCAATATATCTGTCCGGTCCCGGGAAATTGATAATCTGAATATAATCAACATAAATACGGATTTCAACTGGTACATCTTCTTTATAATTCTTATGCAATACTGCATTTACCAAGGCTTCCTCAATTGCATTATACGGATAATTAAAGAACCTATCCGCTTCAGCTTTTCCTTCTACTTTAACGACCTTTTCCTCAATAACCGTGTTTTTTATATAATCTAATGCATCTTTAACCTGTTTCCATATAGGACCATAAAATGTTTTCTCTGTAAAGTCTGAAGCCTCAGCTTCTTCATCATGAAAACGTACCAATTCTATTTTGGTCCCAGGTATCAGCTTATCTGGTCTTTCTCCAAACATCAGCAAACCGATATTCTTTATCGCAATGCCTTCATCCTTATCCTCCGCTACCTCCTCTGATATCAACAAATCTTCTAAGGATCGAATATTTAGTTCTTCTATCAGTGAGCTATTGCTTGCTCGTATAAAGTCTTCTACATAACCTCTACGGATATAATCCATTGAAGCCCTTGGATTAATTCTATCAATATAAGGAACAGAAGCAAACTTTTCAAAAAGTTCAGCCAGCTCCCCTTGCTTAGCTTCCGTTGTAAGTGATGCTGGTCTGATCCAGTACTTCATCGTACGATCCTGCTGCTTTCCTGCTTCCCGTTTGGAATACACATCAACCGGCGCCTGATAAGGTCCTGCATCCCCGGCTGAACATTTCAAATAAATTAAATACTTACCATCATATTCCACAACCTCTATCTTCGGTATATACCTCGGTTCTATCTTATTGCAATACTGAAACAGTTTTAGTTGAATATCATCAAGAGTATCTTGTGGTAGTCCTTTCGGTGGCAAGACAGGGATTCCCTCCTTTGCTTTTACACCTATTACAAGATAACCACCATCTTCTCCTGCGATATCATTCGCATATGCACATATTGTATGCACAATATCTGATGGATTAAATCCTTCCTTGTATTCGATACGATTTCTCTCAACTTTACGTCCCTCTAATAAAGTCTCTATTTTTACAGGTATCATTTATATTTGTCTCCATATTCATTCTATAAATGCAGCTCATGATTATCCTCAGGCCTTGTTCCCATCTTATTTTAATAAAAAGAGCATGACCATATAGGCAATGCTCCCATCATTCTATCATCATAACCCGCTCCGTATCATGTACGATCATTTCATTTATCATACCCGTTTTACCGTAAATTGTCAATCTGATTTATCCCTTCCTCTGCCAGAAACCGCACAGCCTTAGCCAGCCGCTTTCCCGGATCTGCAAAATGTCCTCCGGGATTCAGCTCATATTTCACCGCACAGCATGGCTTTAACAATTTTACCACATCTCTTGTACGGTCTGCAATGGTTGACATAAGTTGGTCTTTCGTGTTTGCTTCTTTTCCGCCAAGACTGATGTAGATCCTCTTACCGGAAATTTCATTCAAATGCCTTTCCAGATAAGGTACGAACTGCGGATACCACAGCGATCCGGAACAACTCCCTGCGCCTGCAAACGCATCTGTCTCACACATTGCCCACAGTGCGAACAGACCGGCCAATGAGTAACCAAGCAGATAGATTCCCCGCTCCTGCCCATACTGCTCTCTGATCTGTGGCAGGTATTCATTCCGAAGAACCGCAAGAGTATGGGGTGCTTCTCCTCCAAAGGATGCATCCACTTCCTTACTTTTCCACGGAGAAAACTCCCTGTTCCAATCCATCACTTCAAAAGCAAGCAACGTGTAATCACAATCCCCGATCAGACGCTCGATCGTCTCATAAGTATTCAGAAGCTCCCTCTGCCGGAACTCATACATCCCCCAGAGAATCACCGGTCCCTTTTCACTTGTATGTAATGTATGCAGCTGCATGATAAAATCTCCCATAATATACTGAAATGTCTTCAGATTCTATGATTCATGACCACACCATAGATCTCTCACGAAAGTTCTGCCCGCTTTCCATAAGCACACTTCAAAAAATACCGTATTTTCTATTGGAAGTCAACCGCAGGGAATATCTTCCATGGGCCTCGGTTCCTTTTCTCATATATCTTATCCGGCAGCAAAAACGCCTGTCACATCGGTTGATATGACAGGTGCTCTCTATAAATACCATCCTCAATTCCAAGCCTGGCGAATGTCCTCCTTATTGTTCCGCAATGTGTCTCGTAATCTCCTCCCAATGCTCCAATACATACATTCCAATAATGGGATCATACATCTTCCCCAGATTCCGCTCGATTTCCACATAGCACTGGGAAAGCGTCATGGCATTGCGGTAATGTCTTGTACTGGTCATGGCATCGATGGAATCACAGATCGCTATAATCCGTGCTCCGACAGGAATCTCTTCTGCCTTAAGCCCGGATGGATAGCCCTTGCCATCGTACCGCTCATGATGATGCAGCACAATTTCCTTGAGTTCTGCAAGACGGTGGGATTTGCTTAAAATATTTGCCCCGATCTGTGGGTGCTGTTTCATCTGCTCCCATTCCTCGTCATTGAGCTTTTCCGGCTTTTTTAAAACACTGTCCGGTATCCCGATCTTTCCAATGTCGTGAAGATGCGCCGCAATATGGATCCTCTCGGTATCCTCCTTTGACAATCCGATCAATTGACAAATATCATGTGCCATATCGCTCACCCTCTGGGAGTGACCGGCGGTATAGCTGTCCTTGGCGTCCAATGCGCTTGCAATGCATTCAATAATATCATGATAATCCATATCCATGCCATTCCCGCTGCAATGCTCACAATAGGAAATCTTATAGGAATTACTGCGGTTAATGGCTCCGATCTCCTCTAACAGATTCATCATCCGATAGACCGTTGCAATACCGATCCCCGGAATCATCTGGGACGCGATATAATAGATCTCCTTGCAGCTGCTACAGTCCTGCCCTAAAATCACATCCAGCAAAGTCAGTCTTGCCTTTGTGATCCGGCATCCCCGATCCCGCATCTGCCGGACAATCATTTCCTTCTGCATGTTATTATTCTGAAACCTTTCTTCCGTATGATCTGTTCCCTTCCTGTTATAGGATCTGTTCCCTGTTTCATGTTCATATACTATATTCATTTGTCACCTTTCCTCTATTGAGTTCCGGCTTATCTCTGTTTCTATGGATAAGTTCCTCTTTTAGTCCGTCGCTTTGGTTAGCACTGGTTATCCGATGTTAGTTGTTGCTAACATCGGATTTTTAAGTAAGGCGCACACAAGGTATGCGCCTTACTTTGTTAGCTTTATCTAACCATTATTATAACTTTTTTCTCAATAATGTCAAGGAGAGCCTGCCTTCGAATTACAATTTCTTTAACCATTCAGCCTAATGCCACATCCAGTACCATCATCAACGCAAATCCAACCGCCACACCAATGGTTCCAATATTGGTGTGTTCCCCATTCTGCGATTCCGGAATCAGCTCCTCGACCACAACATAAATCATGGCTCCTGCCGCAAAGGACAGAAAATACGGAAGCGCGAGACGGATACTTGAGGTTAACCAAATGGTAAGGAGTGCGCCAATGGGTTCTACAATCCCGGATAACACACCACAGACGAAGGCCTTCGTCCTGCTCATGCCTTCTCCTCTTAAAGGCATGGAAATAATGGCTCCCTCCGGGAAATTCTGAATGGCAATACCAACCGCGAGTGCAAGCGCCCCTGCCATCGTGATTCCGGTATTACCCATCACGGCTCCTGCAAAGGCCACACCTACCGCCATTCCCTCCGGAATATTATGAATCGTGACGGCAAGCAGCATCATGGTTGTTTTCGAGAATCCGCTTTTCACCCCTTCCGGCTTGTCACTTGCAAGATGCAGGTGAGGAGTCAGTGTATCAATCAGCAGTAAAAATACGATTCCAAGCAAGAAACCAACCAGTGCAGGAACCCACGGGATCACTCCCTGTTCCGCTGCCATATCAATGGACGGAATTAAGAGTGACCAGACAGATGCGGCAATCATCACTCCTGCCGCAAATCCAAGCAACGCTTTTTCCAGCCGGGCATTCATCTCGTTGCGCATCAGAAATACCATTGCCGCGCCGAGCGTCGTGCCAAGCAGTGGAACCAGCAATACAATCATTTCAGACATACCAATCTCCCTTTTGATTTACTCTTATGTTATTACCGGGGAAAAAAAATGGTGCCTTTTCCCTTATGCAATGTCAAATACACTTCTGCATTTCAGGTTTTCAGGTGTGCCTTCGATGATCTCTACCGTATATTCACCGGCATCCATATCAAAATAATTATCAGAGAAACGGACATCGCCGCTCTCGTCATACAGCTCTACATTCTTTGCATAAGCATCGGCTGTTACAGTGATCCTGCTGCCCTCCTGCTTTAGGCTAAGATGCGGGTTCTTGAAGTAATAATGCTTCGGTGCCGTAAACAGACAGGTGTTTTCAGATACCGCCTTTCCATCCACGATAAAGCTGTAGGTCATGTGGATTTCTCTTTCATCATAAGAGCTGAAGTCCTTCTTTTCAAGCCATACGCCATCCAATGCCGGTACCGTCACGGTCTCTTCTCCGCTTTCAAGTACCTTACTTTCTGAATCCCGCAGCGACCATCTCACAATACCGGTAACCGCTTCAAAGGTTTCATTTGCTACATGAAGAGTACCACTCTTCTCAATCGGCTTTGGCTCTGCAATACAATATGGACGTTCACTCAGTTCGCCGGTCTCCTCACAGGAAATCATTACCGGTGCAAACATCTTACGTTCTGCATAGTGAAGGGCTTTCCATCTGCCATAGTAATCAATGCTTGCCCAGGATGCTACCGGCCAGATATCATTTAACTGCCATACGACAGCTCCCATGCATCTTCCACGATATCTACGGAAATGCTCCACGCCATAACGGATCGCATCCGCCTGTAAAAGCTGGGATGCATATAACAGATGGGCAAAATCCTTCGGGTAAAGATACGTTGCAGAAAGGTATTTCAGGATCTTACCATTTGCAGCCGTATTTCTCTGATGCATCTCCATCACTCTGGAGAAAATATTCCGCTCTTCCGGAAGGGTAAAGCTCTCCACCGTCTTAAGGCTCGGGAAGGACTGGAAGCCGAACTCGGAAAGATAACGGAAATGGGACTTTCTGTAATCGGTAAACGGCTTCTCTCCATGCCATACGTCCCAGTAATGGGCATCTCCTCTTGCCTCATCCCACGGATTATCATAGCTTCCGCCTGAGGACGGAGAAGACGGCCAGTAAAAGGTCGCGGGATCCTCTGCCTTACAGATCTTCGGTATAATATATTCATAAATCTTCGTATAGTCTGCTTTCTGTTTTGCTGTTGTAAGCCAGATGCCATCCAGTGTCTGGGTTTCCATCTCATTGTTACCACACCACAGGGCAAGACACGCATGATGACGGATTCTGCGGACATTCTCAATGGTCTCTGCGATGATATTGCGCTCAAATTCGTCATCCAGTTCATACGATGCACAGGCATACATGAAATCCTGCCATACAAGCAGTCCCAGTTCATCACACAGATCAAAGAAGAAGTCCTCCGGATAATAACCGCCGCCCCAGACGCGGATACAGTTGTGGTTCGCCCATACCGCATCCCTTAACAGCTTCCCGGTTCTCTCCTTCGTCACTCTGGATAACAGATTGTCCTCCGGAATATAATCCGCACCCATGGCAAAAATCTTCACACCGTTTACTTCGTGGGCAAAGCAATTACCCCATTCATCTTGATCCGTATTTACTGTAATCGTACGCAGACCGATTCTGCGTTTCCAGAAATCCAGTACCTTCCCATCCTCGGAAAGCAGGCTTACCTCTACCTGATAAAGTGGTTGATCTCCATAGCCATGCGGCCACCAGAGCTTCGGATCCGTGATGGCGATGCGGAACTGTTCTTCTGCTCCTTCGCCGCGTTCCTCATACGTATACGTTTTTCCATCGGGAGAAGTTACCTGAATGGCAAGGGTTCCCTCCGGCTGATCGGTAAAGGTCTCTACGGCAATGTCAAAATCCAGTGTTACAGAACTTTCTTCATGGATTTGTGTTATGTAAACCGATTCAATACGGCTCTTTTCCACACCGACTAACGATACCTCACGGTAAATTCCTGCGTCCGGAACACGCGGCCCCCAGTCCCAGCCAAACATGCAGTGTGCCTTACGAAGATGAGGAAATCCCTCCATTGCCTCATGCGAACCACCGGTATACACCTTTGCATTCTCTTCTTTAATATATTGTGTCGGGGAGTGAAGAATAACCTGTAATTCATTCGTTCCCTCCTTTAAAAGGTCTCCATCCAGAAGATCATACTCCCAGCTGCGGTGCATGTTATAAGCACTGCCAAGCAATTGCTGGTTTACATAAATATCCGCAAGCGTATCAATTCCATCAAACCTTAAGAACAGTCCATCCATGGAAAACCACTCCGGCTCCACCTCAAACCGGGTCGTATAACAGAAATCATTATCCATAATGGGAAGCGTCTTTAATTCATTGTCACGATAATACGGATCCTCGATTTTCCCTTCGGTAAGAAGGGTCGCATAAACCGATCCCGGAACCTCTGCCGGCAGCCCCGCTTCTCCGGTAAGTCCTGCATCCTTTCCCAGAATCTTTAAATTCCATGTACCATTTAATAATTTTGTTTTCATCTGCATCTCCTACGCTGTTTATATTCTCTTATCTGCATATTTATGATATAATGTAACTATTCAGAGCCATGCAAATTCTGTCAAAATATGAACGGAATGCCTGCATTCCAGGTCATATTTGACAGCCTTTATATGGCGAAGTAACCACATGAGCAGAAGGCAGGCTGCATAGCAGCGATTGGGCGAATGGGGTGCTGAATAGTTCCATTTCATATAAATAGCAAATGCATTCCTATCTATGCGTTAAGTCTATCATAAAACCACAAAGGAGTCCATCATGAAACAAAAAGGAAAACGAATTGCCGCACTGATCTGTGTGATCTTACTTGTACTGCTTTATGTTGCCACTTTAGTCGTGTCATTGCTTGATTTTGAAGGCTCTGACCAATTGTTTGCATCCTGTATCGTGGCCACAATTGTTCTGCCCATTCTTCTGTGGGTTTACATCTGGCTGTATGGAAAGATAACCCGGAAGGATACGATTGCAGATCTGCACCACGGCCAGAAGAAAGAGCACTAAGCTCAGACTTCTCCTTCGGATCGTCTTCTCTAAGTGCTCTACATGACTCAGGAAAAGCAGAAACCGGAAACTTTCGCTTCCAATTTCTGCTTTTCTTTATTTCTTATTACTTTTTAATACTGCCTGTTAATGCGTTCCTTCTCTATGCGCAATTCTGTTCTCAATCCACGCGTTCCCTTCCCCAGAAGAATAATGCTACCGTACCAGGGCCTGTATGGCTTCCGATGGTCGTTCCGATCCAGTTGATCTGTACCGGTTCTTTTAAGTTCGGAAAGTTCTTTTCCACGAGATCTGCAACTGCTCTTGCATCCTCATAGCATGCGGACTGGGAAATATAGCACTTACCATCGTAAGCAGTGCCTCCCTCTGCGTTCTCGATCATCTTATCTACAATTGCCTGAATAACCTTTTTCTTCGTACGGATCTTGTATCTGGGAATCAGTCTTCCCAAATTATCCATATTCAGTAATGGACAGATATTCAGCAATCCACCAATGAAGCCTGCTGTCTTGGTAACACGTCCTCCCTTGATATAGAAGGTTAAATCGGTAGAGAAAAACCAGTGATGCATTCTTAACTTATTGGCCTCTGCCCACTCATGAAGCTCATCAATATTCTTCCCTGCATCTCTCATATCTGCCAAAGTATCCATAATCAGACCATAACCGGAAGAAGCTCCCAAAGAGTCTACTATATAAAGCTTACGATCCGGATATTTCTCTTCAAGGTTCTGCTTTGCAACCATCGCAGAGTTCACGCTTCCGGAAATTCCGGAGGATAGCGTAAGATGAATAATATCCTTTCCTTCCTTTAAAATAGTCTCAAAATACTGTTCATATTCTTCCGCATTTACCTGAGAAGTTCTGGTATCTGCTCCATTTTCCATGGCTTTATAAAAGTCTTCGAAATTCACGGACTGTCCCAGGTCATCTGCATATTGCTTTCCATCCAGTTCATAGTGAAAACAGATGTAACGGATGTCTCTCTGTTCCATATGCTCTTTTGATAAATCCGCCGTAGAACAGCAGCTTAATACATAATCACTCATGTTATTAACCTCTCTTATCCATTTTTCTCCATTATACTACAATATGGTAATATATTCAATCATATGTAGTACTAAAAGCCACTTCGGGAAAGCACGCATATTTGTCAGCCAATCTGTACAATCCGGCAGCTTATGAATGAACCTGGCTGAACTGTTACTATATGCCTCTGTTACTATTCTCAAGAACCTCGTTCCGGTAACGATTCACAGGCTCATTTGAAGTTTTGCTTCAAATGAGGATCCTGATCCTACTTAAAATAAGCAACTCCGGATTCAAAAATCATCATATCCTGTTCGCCGTAAATATTTACTGCGACGCCCTTATCACGGCGCTCTGCATGAACCATCTTACCAAAGCATCTGCCATCCGGAGAGGTAATGCCTTCAATGGATGCATAGGAGCCATTGATGTTCCACTCTTCATCCATGGAAACCCTTCCATCGGGATCACAGTACTGGGTTGCAACCTGACCGTTTGCAAACAGCCTGTCAATCCATTCCTTCGGTGCTACGAAACGTCCTTCTCCATGGGAAGCCGGACAGCAATAGGTTGCTCCGAGTTCTGCTTCCTGCAACCAGGGTGACTTGTTGGAAACGACCTTCATATACGCCATTCTGGAGATATGACGGTTAATGGTATTAAAGGTCAGTGTCGGAGAATCTGCCGTCTGTCCGCAGATCTCTCCATAAGGAACCAGACCTAATTTAATGAGTGCCTGGAATCCGTTACAGATACCAAGTGCCAGACCGTCTCTTTCATTAAGAAGCTTCTGGACGGCTTCCTTCATCTTCTCATTCCGGAATGCGGTTGCAAAGAACTTCGCACTTCCATCCGGTTCATCACCTGCGGAGAAACCACCGGGGAACATAATGATCTGTGCTTTTGCAATATCCTTTTCATAAGCCTCTACCGAATCACGGATGTCCTGTGCGGACTGGTTTTTAAACACTCTGGTAATAACGTCCGCACCGGCACGCTTAAATGCCTTCGCGCTGTCATATTCACAGTTCGTTCCGGGGAATACCGGAATAAATACGGTAGGACGAGCCACCTTATTCTTACATACATAAACAGAATCTGCACGATAAATCGGGGATTCCACTTCTTCTTTTCCCTTGTATGCCCTGGTCGGAAATACCTTTTCAAGCTTTGATTCCCATGCATCCAGTGCTTCTTCCATGGTAATCTTCATATCGCCATAGGTAAATACAGGCTCTTTTGTCACCGTTGCCACAATACGGAAATTCAGATCCTCAGTCTCTTCCTGGCTGTCGCAAAGCTCCTTTAACTTCTCTGCATCTTCGGCATTCATTTCAATCACCAGATCACCCAGACTGTTTTCAAACAGCTCTCTCTCCTTCAGGTTATCTGCAAATGCCACACCTGACTGATTACCAAATGCCATCTTGGAAACGCCTGCGGCAATACCCCTGGCATCCAACACATAAGCGGCTTTTACCTTACCATCCCAGATCAACCGGGAAATAAAAGCGAATGTCCTCATGGCATGATCATAAATCGGAATATCATATTCGTCACGGTCAAACCAGAACTGAACCAGTTTATCTCCTGCTTCCTTAAGCTCCGGTGTTATCATATGCTTTCCTTCCGCCACATCGACTGCAAAGGAAACAAGGGTTGGAGGTACATCAATTTCATTGAACGTACCGGACATACTGTCTTTACCGCCAATGGACGGAAGTCCGAATCCGAGCTGTGCATCGTATGCGCCAAGCAATGCTGCAAAAGGCTGGCTCCAGCGTTCCGGATCGGAGGTCATTCTACGGAAGTATTCCTGGAAGGTAAAGCGTACCTTATGGAAATCACCACCGCCTGCTACAATTTTCGCAAGAGATTCCGTCACTGCATAAACAGCTCCATGATACGGGCTCCAGGAGGATAAGTACGGATCAAATCCATAACTCATCATGGTTACGGTATCAGTCTTTCCTTTTAATACCGGAAGCTTCGCAACCATGCTCTGGGTTTCGGTCAACTGATATTTACCACCATAAGGCATCAGCACGGAACCTGCACCAATAGAGGAATCGAACATTTCCACAAGTCCCTTCTGGGAGCAGACATTCAAATCATTCAGGGTCTTCAGGTAAGCGTCCTTTACATCCTCTTTCTCTAAGGCTTCTTCTACAGCCGGAATTGCAATCTTCTTAAAATAATTATCTTCTTCGGAAGGGATATCCACTTCTACACTGGTTTCCTGATGGGCACCGTTGGTATCAAGGAAGGCTCTCTTTAAATTTACGATTTCCTTTCCACGCCATTTTAATATGAGTCTCGGATCCTCGGTAACTACTGCTACCGGAACAGCTTCGAGGTTTTCCTCTGCCGCATAGGCAAGGAACTGATCCACATCCTTCGGATCCACAACCACTGCCATACGCTCCTGAGACTCGGAAATGGCAAGTTCTGTTCCATCCAGTCCCGCATATTTTTTCGGAACCTTATCAAGGTCTACGGTAAGTCCATCGGCAAGCTCTCCGATTGCCACGGAAACACCGCCGGCACCAAAATCGTTACACTTCTTAATCAGTCTGCTGACTTCTCCGCGGCGGAATAATCTCTGAATCTTTCTTTCGGTTGGTGCATTACCCTTCTGTACCTCTGCTCCACAGGTTTCAATGGAGCTTTCGGTATGTACCTTGGAGGATCCTGTTGCACCGCCACAGCCATCACGTCCGGTTCTTCCACCTAACAGGATGATGATATCGCCCGGATCAGAATTTTCACGGATCACATTCTTACGTGGAGCGGCTCCCATAACGGCACCGATTTCCATTCTTTTTGCCACATAATCCGGATGATATAATTCTTTTACATAACCAGTAGCCAGACCAATCTGGTTACCATAGGAGGAATAACCGCTCGCTGCACCTCGGACGAGCTTCTTCTGGGGAAGCTTACCCTTTAAGGTATCCGCTACCGGTACAGTCGGATCTGCTGCTCCGGTAATACGCATTGCCTGATAAACGTAGCCACGACCGGATAACGGATCACGGATTGCTCCTCCTAGACAGGTTGCAGCACCACCAAACGGTTCAATTTCTGTGGGATGATTGTGGGTTTCATTTTTGAAAAATACCAGCCACTCTTCCGTTACCGGTCCATCGCCATAGTCCATCTCAACCGGTACTACAACAGAACATGCATTGATCTCATCGGATTCTTCCATATCCTGTAATCTGCCGTCCTTTTTCAGCTTACGCATGGCCATAAGAGCTAAGTCCATCAGACAGACGAATTTATCCTTACGTCCTGCAAAAATTTCTTCTCTCGTATCTAAATAGCTTTCATATGTCGTTTCTAACGGAGCCCGATAATATCCGTCCTTGAAAGAAACGTTCTTTAACTCTGTGGAAAACGTGGTATGACGGCAATGATCCGACCAGTAGGTATCCAGTACACGGATCTCTGTCATAGACGGGTCTCTCTTTTCATCTTCAGCAAAATAATGCTGAATATGCTGGAAATCTTTAAATGTCATTGCAAGAGAAAGACTCTCATAAAGCTTACGCAGTTCCTCTTCTCCCATGGCAGTAAAGCCATCAAAAACCGCCACATCAGCAGGCTCTTCATACCGTGTAATCAGGGTATCCGGCTTTTCCATGGATACTTCTCTGGAATCAACAGGGTTAATACAGTAAGAACGGATGCGGGCAAATTCCTGATCCGTAAGATCTCCTGCAATCATATAAGTGACTGCGGTACGGATCACAGGTTCCTCATCCTCCTTGAGGAAACGGATACATTGTACGGCAGAATCTGCTCTCTGGTCGAACTGTCCCGGAAGAAACTCTACGCTGAACACTCTGTTTCCAGCCGGAATCTCAATGGTTTCGAGGTAGTAATCATCTACCGGCGGCTCTGAGAACACACAGGAAAGTGCCTGTTCAAAGACAGTATCCGAAAGGTTCTCTACATCATAACGAATAAAGATCCGAACCCCGGTCACGCTCTTAATATCCAGATAATTTCCAATCTCCTCCTGTAATTCTTTTGCCTTGACAGCAAATGGTGCTTTCTTTTCCACATAGACGCGCTTTACATTACCCATGAAAATTTTTCATCCTCCATATATAATAATAAAAACTTTGGTAACTATTCCTCTGCGATGAGTCCGCTCATCATATACATAATCTCCCGGTCAACGGCCGCTTCGGTAATTCCCCGTGTTTTAGCCGCTGCCTTAAGACCCTCTAAAACATACATCATATTGCTGGCTGCTCCGTGGGGATCTTCACAATAGAATTCCCCATTTTCCACACCTTCTATGATCAGCTTTTCTAAAATAAACAAAGCAATATCAAACTGCTTTTTAATATAATTCTGCTTCGGGGCTGTTTTGTTTTCAAAATAGTATTCATAAATGGCAACGGTCAGTGAGTTCTTTTTACTCAAAAGCTCTCTTTTCTGTTCTTTCAGGAACAATGCCAGTACATCTGCAGCCGTTGCATCCTCCGGAATTCCCTCTCCAAAGGATTCTTCTTCCTCCTGATGCAGGATCTCTTCAAAAATCTCTGCCGTGCTTGAAAAATAAAGATATAAACCGCCACGGCTGATCTCACAGGCATCCACGATGTCCTTCATCGTCACCTGCTTGTAGCCCTTTTCCTGAAAAACCTTTCTGGCCGTATCCAGAATGTGTTTCTTCTTCTGAACCGATTTATCACTCATTCCCTATATCCCCCGTATGTTCATGCCAGTGGTGCATCCCAGACATTTAATACTTCCTTAAGCTTCTGAAGACATTTTAAGAACGTGCCATTCTCCACCGCTTCTGACCACAGCATCCCCTTCGTCATGCCGCCGAGAACGTATTTCGCCATAATCGCATAAATAAGTTCGATATCCTTAAACTCCACACGGTCTAAGGCTCTCATTTCATCCTCATGCGTACGGATTCCGTTTCTTGATAATGCATATACATAGTTCCGGTCTACAAGTCCTGTCCGCTGTACCTCCTTCACAAAGGAAAGCAGTGTGCTTTCATATACAGGGATCGCTACCGAATTTGTATTCTGCTCGCCTTGATATATCTGGTAATTCTTCTGCCCCTTCTTCTGTTCAAAATAAGGAATGTATCGTAAAAGGCTCTGACTGATATCACGGTACTTCTTCATCAGCTCCTCAAGATATTCATTTTCATTCTCCATAGATTGTACCTTCCCCCCCCCCAAAAAAATAAGATGTAACTATTCAGAACTACATTCGCAAAGTTTCTGCTTCGCAGTAACTTTTGCTCATGTAGTTACTTCGCTATATAAAGATTGTCAAATGTCCATCCGAATGCAAGCATTCGACGGACATTTAACAATCTTTGCATGGCTCTGAATAGTTACATCTTATCATAAATCAGGAGGAAAACAAATATAATTTTACATAGTTGGTAAAGGATTGTCGAAAAGATTTGGAGTTCTTTTGGAACAAGCGAATATATTGTCATATATAGTCAATATAGTTGTAGAAATTTTACGAAAATATCAATATAATTACAAATGTACCGATCGAGAGGTCGGTAAGGCTAATTAGCAATTCCGGAAAAATTCCCCTTTTACACAAACGAAGGGGCTGTAAAAAAAGTCCCTTAATAGAAAAATCGCTGTGAGCATAGAACTTA
>ENA-ORNF01001497-ORNF01001497.1-human-gut-metagenome-genome-assembly--contig:-NODE-1497-length-20170-cov-5.823664_pt1 | contig 20170 bp, 17 predicted proteins | sample MGYA00242110_ERZ509012 | MGnify/ENA primary metagenome ERZ509012 (study PRJEB26280, sample SAMEA2338714) | human gut metagenome | biome: human gut; feature: human-associated habitat; material: faeces...
ATCTGCCACGGCAACATCTGCCGCAGCACCATGGCGCAAAGCATCCTCACCCACATGGTAAACCAGGCTGGGATTGGCGACCAGTTTGAGGTAGATTCCGCGGCGACAAGCCGCGAGGAGATAGGGAATCCGCCGCATTATGGGACGGTGAACAAGCTGAGGGAGGAGCAAATACCGTTGGTTGCGCACAGGGCGCGCCAGATGACACGGGATGACTATCTGTATTATGACTACCTGATTGGCATGGATACGGCGAATATCCGCAATATGCAAAAGATAGCCGGGGGAGAGGACAGCAAGGGAAAAATATATAAGCTTTTGAGCTTCGGGAAAGACGGCAGGCTCAAAGAGGCGGCGGATGTGGCGGACCCCTGGTATACGGGAGATTTTGAGGCGACTTACCGGGATGTTGTGGCAGGGTGCGAAGGTTTTTTGAAATTTTTGAAAAAATAACTTGAAATCTATAAAACGTTGTGGTATAAATGTTACAACGTTAATACATGAAAGCAATGAAGGAGACTCCTATTACCAGACGTCGACAGGAATACAGCGTCACCGACTGAGAGCGCTGTTGGAAAGAGGGGATAGCGGGAACACTCTGGAGCAGACTGGCTGAATCGGCAGATGGAATGAGCGTATGTCAGGCAGTAGGTCAGTACGTGGGTGCGCGTTAAGCACATAGAGTGGGAAAATGAACAACGTTTCCATTTTCCAAAGCGGGTGGTACCGCGGGATTACGAATATCTCGCCCCAGGAAAGCGATTTGCTTTCCTGGGGCTTTTTGTTGTTTTGCAGAAAGTGAGATATTTCAGATTCCGTCCCGCACCGAAACATTCCAACCGGAATAGAAAGAGGAGCGTACAAAGATGAAATTTATGACAGGAGCAATTGACAAACAGACACTTGAAATCAGTGAACTTCTTGCAGGAGACTTTGAAGGAAAAAGCGTCAAAGTCAACGGAGCCATTCACACCATACGGGATATGGGAGAGGTGGCATTTGTGGTGTTGCGCAAGAGAGAAGGTCTGTTGCAATGCGTATTTGAAAAAGAAAAGACGCAGTTTGACTTTCACGAATTAAAAGAAGCAGAAACGATTGAGGCAGAGGGATGCGTGCGGCGTGAGGAACGGGCACCAAACGGAATCGAAATCCGGCTGGAGCGGATAAAGGTATTATCGGAGCCGGCGGCACCGATGCCATTTGCAATTTCCAAATGGAAACTGCCGACGACGTTGGAAACTAATCTGGACAATCGTGCAATTGCGCTGCGCAACGTCAGAGAGCGTGCAAAGTTTCGGATTCAGGAGGGAGTTGTCAGAGGCTTCCGTGATTTTTTATATACACAGGGATTTACCGAGATTCATACACCCAAAATCGGTGCAAAGAGCGCGGAGGGTGGAGCAAACTTATTCCGGCTGGAATATTTTCACCGCCCGGCAGTGTTACAGCAGAGTCCGCAGTTTTATAAACAGATGATGGTTGGCGTATTTGACCGGGTGTTTGAGACGGCACCGGTATTTCGGGCAGAAAAGCATAACACCAAGCGCCATCTGAATGAGTACACCAGCCTTGATTTTGAAATGGGATATATCAATGGCTTTGCGGATATCATGGCGATGGAAACCGGATTTTTACAGTACACGATGAAGCTTTTGGAGCGGGATTATGCCAAAGAGCTGAAAATGTTAGGGATTACTCTTCCAAAGACCGAACAGATTCCGGCAGTGCGGTTTGACGAGGCAAAGCAGCGTGTTGCAGAAAAGTATCATCGTGAGTTCCGTAATCCATATGACCTTGAGCCGGAGGAGGAAGCGCTGATTGGACAATATTATAAGGAAGAGTATGATGCAGACTTCGTGTTTGTGACGCATTATCCATCGAAAAAGCGTCCGTTTTACGCGATGGATGACCCGGCAGACCCGACTTATACGTTAAGCTTCGATTTGCTTTACCACGGACTTGAAATCACAACCGGAGGACAGCGTATTCACGATTACTACAAGCTTCTTGAGAAAATCGAAAAGCGTGGAATGACAACAGAGGGAATGGAACAGTATCTTGCAGTTTTTAAACACGGAATGCCGCCGCATGGAGGACTTGGAATCGGACTGGAACGTCTGACGATGAAGCTCTGCGGGGAAGACAATGTGCGTGAGACCACACTGTTCCCCAGAGATTTAAGCCGGTTAGAACCATAAGCAGCATAAAAGTAGACGGCTTAAATCTCTGTGAGATTCTAAGCCGTCTGGAGCCGTAGAGGAGAATATGAATTTAAAACAGGATTTAATATTATACAAACCATGGAATGAACAGGAAAAGTGTGACAAAGAAGTGATGCAAAAGCTGTTGGAAGAACAGCCGGATATTTTTTACAGGGAGAATCGCACGGCGCACTTTACGGCATCCTCGTGGCTGTTGAACAAGGAACATGACAAGGTACTGATGATTTACCACAATATTTATCATTCCTGGGCGTGGACCGGCGGTCATGCGGACGGGGAAGAGAATCTCCTCTCGGTGGCAATCCGGGAGGCAGAGGAAGAAACCGGAGTGACAGGAATTGTGCCGGTAAAAGAGGATATTTATTCACTTGAGATTCTGACCGTGGACGGACACGAAAAAAGAGGCGTTTATGTGCCGTCCCACCTGCATTTGAATGTGACGTATCTTCTGGAGGCGGATGAGCAGGCAGTCCTTCGTGTCAAGCCGGATGAGAACAGTGGTGTAAAATGGTTTTCGCTGGAGGAGGCATTAGAAGCCTGCAGTGAACCGTGGATGATAGAGCGCGTATACAAAAAGTTAAATCAAAAGTTAAAAGGAGAACAACGGTGAAGCATTTGGGAACAAAAACGATAGAGACGAAACGGCTTATTTTAAGACAGTTTCAGATGGAAGATGCAGAAAAAATGTATCGTAACTGGGCAAATGACCCGGAAGTGACCCGGTTTTTGACATGGCCGCCCCACGGGAGCGTGGAAGTGACAAAACAGGTGATACAGTCCTGGGTTTTGGATTATGAGACGCCATCTTTTTACCAGTGGTGTATTACCTTAAAAGAGTCAGGAGAGCCAATCGGAAGTATCGGAGTCGTGAACCAGAAAGAGAAGGCGAAGGCGTCAGAAATTGGCTACTGCATCGGCAGGGCGTACTGGCATCAGGGTTACACCTCAGAGGCATTGAAAGCGGTCATGGAATACCTTCTGACGGAAGTTGGTTTTGAACGTATTGAATCGCGGCACGACCCGAAAAATCCGCACTCCGGCGACGTGATGAAAAAATGTGGTCTCGTTTATGAGGGAACACGAATCAGGGCGGACTGGAACAACTCAGGAATCTGCGATGCGGCACTTTATGGCTATGTAAAGGGCGTGACAGAGCAGACGCCACAGACAGAGAAGAAAGAAGAGATTTCGCAGAAAACACCGTCAAAGAACATTATTTCTGATGAAACCATCGATTATGTCGGAATTCTTGCCAAGTTAGAACTCAGCCCGGAGGAAAAAGAGCAGGCAAAGAAAGACATGGGAGCCATGTTGGACTACATTGATAAATTGAATGAACTAGACACCACAGGCGTAGAGCCGATGTCCCATGTTTTCCCGGTTCACAATGTATTCCGGGAAGATGTTGTGACAAACGGAGACGGCAGTGAAGCAACCCTGAAGAATGCACCAGTGGTAAAAGATGGCGGATTCAAGGTTCCAAAGACCATTGGATAGGATGGAAGGAGAAAAAGCATGGATTTGATGCATTTGACTGCCGTAGAGCTCGGCAGAAAGATAAAGGACAAAGAAGTGACCGTGGAAGAGGCAGTGACCGCGGCGCTTGATGCGATAGAGAAAAAGGAAGAAAAAGTGCACAGCTTTGTGACGGTGGACAGAGAGGGCGCCCTAAAGCGCGCAAGGGAAGTACAAAAGCTGATTGATGACGGAACCTTAACCGGACCGATTGCCGGTGTTCCGGTTGCAATCAAAGACAATATGTGCACGAAGGATTTGCTTACGACCTGTTCTTCTAAGATTTTATATAATTTTATTCCGACCTATACCGCACAGGCAGTCGAAAATTTGGAGCTTGCAGGCGCAGTAGTCATTGGAAAGACCAATATGGATGAATTTGCCATGGGAAGCACCACGGAGACCTCTGCATTTGGCGTGACGAGAAATCCGTGGAATACCGAGCACGTACCGGGCGGTTCTTCCGGCGGTTCCTGTGCGGCAGTAGCGGCAGGAGAATGTTCCTATGCGCTCGGTTCCGACACCGGTGGCTCTATCAGACAGCCGAGTTCATTCTGCGGTGTGACCGGAATCAAACCGACTTATGGAACGGTTTCCCGTTATGGGCTGATTGCATATGGTTCCTCTTTGGATCAGATTGGACCGGTGGCAAAGGATGTGACCGACTGTGCAACAATTCTTGAGATTATTTCGTCTTATGACACCAAGGATTCCACTTCCGTGCAGCGTGAGGATTTGAACTTTACAGAGGCACTCGTGGATGATGTGGCAGGAATGAAAATCGGAATCCCGCGGGACTATTTTGGCGAGGGCTTAGACCAGGAGGTGCGGGAAGCAGTTCTTGCGGCTGCAGAAGAATTAAAGAAAAAAGGTGCTGTGATAGAAGAATTTGATTTAGGACTTGTGGAATATGCGATTCCGGCGTATTACACGATTGCCAGTGCAGAGGCAAGCTCGAACCTGGCAAGATTTGACGGTGTGAAATACGGTTACCGTACGGGTGAGTATGAGGATTTACACAATATGTATAAAAAGACCCGTTCCGAAGGATTTGGTCCGGAGGTAAAGCGCAGAATCATGCTCGGCTCCTTTGTATTGAGTTCCGGTTACTACGATGCCTACTATTTGAAAGCACTGCGTACAAAAGCATTAATTAAATCTGCATTTGATAAAGCATTTGAAAAATATGACGTGATACTCGGACCTGCAGCGCCAACGACTGCACCAAAGCTTGGAGCATCCTTAAGTGACCCGATTAAAATGTATCTGGGAGATATCTATACCATCTCTGTAAATCTTGCAGGGCTTCCGGGAATCTCTCTTCCGTGCGGAAAAGACAGCAAGGGACTGCCGATTGGATTGCAGCTTATCGGAGACTGCTTCCAGGAAAAGAAGATTATCCGGGCGGCATATGCCTTTGAACAGACCAGAAGTTATGAATTAAGCCCGATGGCGATGTAATAGGAGGAGACATTATGAGTAAAACATATGAGACGGTCATTGGTCTTGAGGTTCACGTAGAATTAGCGACCAAGACGAAAATTTTCTGCTCCTGCTCCACAGAATTTGGTGGAAAGCCAAACAGCCACACCTGTCCGGTATGTACCGGTATGCCGGGTTCCCTGCCTGTCTTAAACAAGCAGGTGGTGGAATATGCAATGGCAGTTGGGCTTGCAACAAACTGTAAGATAACGCAGTACTGCAAATTTGACCGGAAAAACTATTTTTACCCGGATAACCCGCAGAACTACCAGATTTCCCAGCTTTATCTTCCTATCTGTCGTGACGGTGGGGTTGAGATTGAAACCGCAAGCGGGAAAAAAATCATTGGAATCCATGAAATCCATATGGAGGAGGATGCCGGTAAGCTGGTGCATGACGAGTGGGAGGATGTTTCCATTGTCGATTACAATCGTTCCGGCGTGCCGTTGATTGAGATTGTATCGGAGCCGGATATGCGTTCTGCAGAAGAGGTCATTGCCTATCTGGAAAAATTGCGTTTGATTATCCAGTATCTCGGTGCTTCCGACTGTAAATTAAACGAAGGCTCCATGCGTGCCGACGTCAACCTTTCCGTTAGAGAGGCAGGAGCAGCGGAGTTTGGAACCCGTACCGAGATGAAGAACTTGAACTCTTTTAAGGCGATTGCAAGAGCAATTGACGGGGAACGTGCCCGCCAGATTGAACTGTTAGAGGAAGGAAAAGCGGTTGTCCAGGAGACGAGACGCTGGGATGATAATAAGGAATATTCCTATGCGATGCGTTCCAAAGAGGATGCGCAGGATTACCGTTATTTCCCGGAGCCGGATTTAGTACCAATTGTGATAAGCAACGAGTGGATTGCAAGTGTAAAGGCGAGACAGCCGGAGATGCGGACAGAGAAGCTTTTACGTTATCAGAAAGAATTTGGGCTTCCGGAATACGATGCACAGATTCTTACCGGGGACAAGAAATTTGCGGACTTGTTTGAAGCGACAACCGAGCTCTGCGGAAAGCCGAAGAAGGTTTCCAACTGGATTATGGTGGAAACGATGCGCCTGTTAAAGGATAACGGCATGGACCCGGACGATATCACATTTTCGCCGGTCAATTTTGCAAAGCTTATCAATCTCGCAGACTCCGGAGCCATCACCAATACGGTGGCAAAAGAAGTTTTTGAATTGGTGTTCAAAGAGGATATTGACCCGGATGCCTATGTGGAAGAAAAGGGCTTAAAGACGGTAAATGATGAGGGAGCACTTCGTGAGACCGTCTTACGGATTATAGCAGAAAACCCGCAGTCCGTGGAGGATTACCACAACGGAAAGGAAAAAGCCATCGGCTTTCTGGTCGGTCAGACCATGAAAACGATGAAGGGTAAGGCAAATCCGGGTATGGTAAATCAATTACTGAAAGAGTTGTTATAACGTGATTTAATAAAAAGACATCCCCAGTCAAAGGCTGCAGCAATAAAATTTCCAATCAGGGTTGCATAGGCAAGTGCGGTAAGTCCCATGGACGGTGTCATAAGGTAGCCGAGTGCAATCCGGCAGCCGAGCGCAATCAGTGAGGAAAGTGTAAACAGATAGATTTTCATCTGTGCTTTGAAGAGACTGTCCACACTGTATTTTACCAGAAGCAGCAGGTAGTTGGGGATTAATAAAAACAGGTATTGTTTTGCAAAGGTAAAAGCAGTACCGGCCTCATCTGTCAGGTAAAGACCAATCAGAGGGCGCGCAAACAGGAAAGTGGAAAGCGAGAGCACAAGGCAAAGCAGTGTGCCGATGCCAAGTAAATCCAGGAATCCCTGTTTGACGCGCTTTTCGTTTTTGGAGCCTAAGTTCTGTGCCGCAAAGGTTTCAAACCCTGCACAGCAGGAGATAACCGGCAGCAGGAACAGGTTGTTTAACGTGCAGGCGACATTGTAGCCGTTGATATAGGCGATTCCTGCGACATTGACGAGCACCTGTAACATCAGGCTTCCGACGGACATGATGGACTGCTGGAGAATCGAAGGAACCGCAAGCGGAACATACTGTCCGATGCAGGAAAATTCTGCCCTTGGTCTGGCATCATTTAACTGCGTTAGGTCGCGGGTGAGATGATGGTATGTCCAGACAAGAGCGACAACTACACTTATAAGAGATGCTGCGGCGGCACCTTCCACGCCAAATCCGAGAACTGCAACGGCAAGAATATCTAAGATAATATTTAAAATCTGGCTGCAAACCGAAATAATCATAGGCGTTTTGGAATTTCCCATACCGTTTAACATGGCGGTGCAGGCGGAGCACAGCAGGGTCGGCGGAAGCGACAGCGCATAGAGAAACATCAGTTTTTCACAGGCGGGAAGAATTTCCGCCGGCACTTTTAACACTGCAAAAATCGGAGCCGCACCAATGGAATAGACGGCAAACAGAATAAGGGATACAACACCGGCGCCCACAAGGAGCGTATGTGTCATCGTATGCAGCTTTTCATAGGCGTGCGCACCGAACAGATTTCCGACAAGAATCGTGGAGGCACTGCTTAGTCCCTGAATCAGGCAGTAGCCCACCGTGAGGGCGGAATTTACCGTGGAGAGGACAGAGAGTGCTTCCTCGCTGACAAAACGCGCCACAACAACATTGTCAATAATGGCATATGCCTGGCTTAAAAACTGAATGATAATAATGGGAATCGTAAAACGAATCATGCCTTTTAAAATAGAACCTTTTGTTAAATCCATCTGAAAAAATCCTTTCTTTTTTCAATTTGTCATCGTATAATAACATAAACCTATACGTAACGTACAGGTCAAGCACGAAATGATGGGGCAAGGAGGAGACAGGATGGAAGAGCGCATATATAATGTCACAGAATTTGCAAAGCTCTGTGGTGTCACTCCGCGCACCATCAAATATTATGAAGAGCTGGGACTTTTTTGTCCGGAAAAGGTGGAAAGCAACGGTTACCGGGTGTATAATGCAGGACAGATGGATGAGATATCGGCAATCCGGCTGTTTAAGGAGCATGGGCTTTCCTTAAAAGAAATCAGGGAGATTGTCGCCTGCAATGACACGGACGGAATGATTCGCCGTTTGAAACGTCAGCAGGAGATTCTTGCGGAACGGATTTTGCATCTGAACCGCCAGCAGAGGATTGTGGAAGAGTCCTTATTCCATCTCGAGCGGGCGAAAGAACATGGAACGGAGCCGTTTGTGGAACAATTAGACCAGCGGATTCGGAAAAACTCGCTGTCGGAGGAACCTTCGATTGTCAATTATCTCTCGCTTGGAATCCGAAACGGTGCCATACTGGGCGTTCCGGGTGGGAAGCTGAAGGAGACCTATCAGGTGACCGAGGAAGGGGACATCCATCTGGAAGGGAAATGTGTGACGCTTTATTGCAGTACCGCACCGGATGCGGGAAAAGCGGCACTTCGGGCACTGATAAGGCGTGCGGGGGAAGAACATTTAGCGGCAGAAGAAATCTACTGTGAAGAAATCATGGAAGGCGCAGGGGACAGGCAGGGACTGTTCCGGTATTTTGTGCTTTAGAAAAGGAGCAAAACAAGGAGGATTGTATGCAAAACTTTATACAATATGCACCTACAGAAGTGGTGTTTGGAAAAGGAACGGAAATGGAAGCCGGAGCTGAGGTGGCAAAATGGGGCGGAAGCCGCGTGCTGCTCGTATATGGAGGCGGCAGTGCGAAAAAGAGCGGGTTAATTTCCCGCGTGGAAAAATCTTTAACCGAGGCCGGTATTTACTGGGAAGAATTTGGCGGGGCAAAGCCGAATCCGACGATGGCACATGCCATACTTGGCGTAGAGCAGGCACTTCGCATCGGGGCAGATTTTATTCTTGCAGTGGGCGGCGGAAGTACGATTGATACGGCAAAGGCGATTGCACACGGAACGGCAAACCCGGAGGTATCGCTTGAGGACATCTGGGCGAAAAAGGTTCCACTCGAAAAATCACTGCCACATGCAGCGATTCTCACAATTCCGGCAGCGGGCAGTGAGATGAGCGATTCTGCTGTACTTACAAATGAAGAAAAACACACAAAGGGCGGAATCAACACGCCATTTAACCGCTGTAGATTTGCAATTTTAAATCCCAAGCTTGCATTTACACTTCCGACGTATCAGCTTGCCTGTGGAATTACAGATATCATGATGCACACGTTAGAGCGTTATTTTATCCCGGAAATCACCTGTGACATGACGGATGCGTTGGCGGAAGGACTGCTTCGTACGGTAATCAAACACGGCAGAATCGTGCTGTCAGACAAGAAAAACTATGACTCTATGGCAGAGATTATGTGGTGCGGCAGCCTTTCCCACAACAACCTGACAGAGTGCGGCAGGGGAAAAGATTTCTCCGTACACAAATTCGGACACGCCTTAAGCGCGATGTTTGATGTTGCGCACGGTGCAAGCCTTGCGGCAGTCTGGGGTTCGTGGGCGGAATATCTGTATCAGGAGAAAGGTGCCACAGAGCGGTTTGCAAAATATGCGAGAAATGTGTGGAATGTAGAGGAGCAGGAGGACCTTGCCTGTGCAAAGGAGGGCATCAAGCGGACGGTCGACTTTTTCCGTGAAATCGGTATGCCGGTTTCTCTTACAGAATTAAAGGTGCCACATGACGATGCAGTGTTAAAGGAACTTGCGCAGAAAGCGACACTTGGCGATACCGTAAAGCTGTCCCGCATCCGCCCGTTAGGTGCGAAAGAGGCAGAAGAAATTTACCGGATGGCGGTTGAAGGGTAACAGGTAGAACAGATGAGTGAAATTTTATGCTCCACAGGGGCGTTGATTGGACGCCCAAACGGACGCAATTACAGGCTGTTAGCGCCGTTATCAGAGAAGTTAAACTGCGATGGCTTTGAGTTTATGATGTATGAGACCTGGTACGAACAGGTGGAGAAACTGACCGAATTTCTCTGTAGCCTTGGAATCCGGTTCCCGGTGATGCACTGTGAGAAGCACATCGGAGAGGCAATCAGCCGGAATGAGAACGGTTCCATGGACGAAGCGGTAAAGCACTTTGAACAGAACTGCGGGATTGCGGTGCGCATCGGAGCCAAAAAAATGGTTGTGCATTTGTGGGATGGGCTGACATCCGATTCCCACTTTTCAAATAACATTAAGGCATATAAAACACTTGCAGAAATAGCTTCAAGTTATGAAATAGACCTTCTGGTGGAAAATGTGGTGTGCAATCAGGAAAATCCGATGAAGCACTGGAAGGAGCTTGCCGCAGAATATCCGGACATTCATTTTATCTATGACACAAAGATGGCGGCATTTCACGGGCAGATGGATTTGATTTATGAAAAGGAGTATCAGTGGCTCTTTGACGAACATCATATCAGGCACTATCATGTGAATGATTACGCGGGCGGCTACATGGAATGGGGAAAATTAAAAACACTGCCGATTGGCGCAGGAAATGTGAATTTTAACAAGTTTTTTTCTTTCCTGCGGAAACAGCATTATAACGGGACATTTACGGTGGAAGCGACGGCATTCGGGCAGGACGGCACGGTGGATACGGAAATGTTAAACCGTTGTTTTGAGATTATCAGACAGAAAATGGGAGAGTAAAGAAAAAGAAAGTGTGCAAAACTGCGTTGGCAGTCCTGCACACTTTTTTGAATATATTTTTTATTCTTCTGCAAGATTTCCGGTGTATAACTGGTAATACTTTCCGTGTCCTGCAATGAGCTGGTCGTGATTTCCACGCTCGATAATGCGTCCCTGCTCTAATACGATGATGCAGTCACTGTTTTTGACGGTAGAGAGTCTGTGGGCAATTACAAATGTGGTTCTTCCTGCCATTAACTTATCCATACCGTCCTGAACGATGCGCTCCGTTCTGGTATCGATGGAACTGGTTGCCTCGTCTAAGATTAATACAGGAGGGTCTGCGATAGCGGCTCTTGCGATAGCGAGAAGCTGACGCTGTCCCTGACTTAAGTTTGCACCGTCTCCGGTCAGCATGGTGTTATAGCCATCCGGGAGCTGGTGGATGAAGGTGTCCGCATTTGCAAGCTTTGCAGCGGCAATCACTTCCTCGTCTGTGGCATCAAGTTTTCCGTAGCGGATATTTTCCATAACCGTTGCCGTGAACAGGTGGGTATCCTGCAATACGATGCCGAGAGAGTGGCGTAAGTCATCTTTTTTGATTTTGTTGATATTGATGCCGTCGTAGCGGATTTTACCGTCCTGGATATCGTAGAAACGGTTGATTAAGTTGGTAATCGTGGTCTTTCCGGCTCCGGTACTGCCGACAAATGCAATTTTCTGGCCCGGTGTCGCATAGAGGTTGACATTGTGAAGAACGATTTTATCTTCGTTGTAGCCGAAGTCTACGTCATCAAATACGACGTCACCGAGCAGCTCCTTATAATCGACGCTGCCGTCTGCCTGATGGGTGTGTTTCCATGCCCACATGCCGGTGCGTTCTTTGGTTTCCGTGAGACTGCCGTTTTCATCGCGTTTGGCATTGACAAGGGTGACATAACCTTCGTCGTCCTCCGGCTTTTCGTCGAGCAGCTTAAAGATACGCTCGGAACCGGCGAGTGCCATGATGATGCTGTTCATCTGCATACTCATCTGGTTGATTGGCTGGCTGAAGTTCTTATTTAAGGTAAGGAAACTTGCAAGCTTTCCGATGGTGAAACCGCCCACACCGTTTAATGCGAGGATACCGCCGACAATTGCGCAGAGCACGTAGCTGATATTTCCAATTTGTGCATTGACCGGCATCATAATGTTGGCAAATTTGTTTGCATTGTCCGCACTGTCAAAGAGCTGGTCGTTTAACTCGTTGAATTTCTCTAAGCTTTCTTCCTCGTGGGTGAAGACCTTGATGACCTTCTGACCATTCATCATTTCCTCGATGTAGCCGTTTACCGTAGCGATGTCACGCTGCTGTGCCATGAAGTAGCGGGAGCTTAAGCCGCCGAGCTTTTTGGTTGCAAATAAGGTCACACCAACCATGAAAAGTGTTACGATGGTAAGCGGAACATTTAAGAAAATCATGCTTCCAAGTGCACCTACGATAGTAATCGCACTGTTGATAAGCTGTGTGATACTCTGGCTGATCATCTGGCGCAGGGTATCGATATCGTTGGTGTAGGTAGACATAATGTCTCCGTGTGGGTGCGTGTCAAAATATTTAATCGGGAGTTCTTCCATATGGGTGAACATCTCGTTTCGCAGGTTCCGCAGGGTTCCCTGTGTGATATTGACCATGATACGGGTCTGTGCGTATATGGCAGCAGCACCGAGTGCGTAGAAGATGCCGACGCGCATCATGGCATGAAGCAGACCGGAAAAGTCAGGGTCAGCTTTCCCGATTAACGGTGCGATATAGTCATCAATCAACGTACTCATGAACATCGTTCCCTGCAGGTTTGCAAAGACAGAGAAGACGATACAGAAGAGAACGATGATGCAGTGGATTGCATAGTCCTTAAAAATATAGCGGAAAAGTCTTGCTAACAGCTTTCCGGGATTCTCAATCTGCGGTTTCGGACCTCTTGCATTGCCGCGTGGCCCACGGATTGGTTTTGCGTTCTGATTTGATTCAGGCATTATGCAGCACCTCCTTCATCAAAATCTCCGCTGCCGCTGGTCTGCGATTCGTAGACATCGCGGTAGATTTCATTTGTGGCAAGCAGCTCTTCGTGTGTGCCAAAACCATTTACAACACCGTTGTTTAAAACGATAATGCGGTCTGCATTCTGCACGGAAGAGATACGCTGTGCAATAATTAACTTTGTAGTATGAGGAATCTCCTCAGCAAATGCCTTGCGGATTTTGGCATCCGTAGCAGTATCAACTGCACTGGTGCTGTCGTCAAGGATGAGGATTTTCGGTTTCTTAAGCAGGGCGCGCGCAATACACAGACGCTGCTTCTGACCACCGGAAACGTTTGTTCCGCCCTGTTCGATGTAAGTGTTGTAGCCATCCGGGAAACGCTCGATGAACTCGTCTGCGCAGGCAAGACGGCAGGCATGTATGCATTCTTCATCCGTCGCATTTTTATCGCCCCAGCGGAGGTTTTCGTAGATGGTTCCGGAGAAGAGGACGTTATTCTGCAATACGACAGACACCTCATTGCGGAGTGTGTCAAGGTCGTAGGAGCGCACATCTTTTCCGCCGACACAGACAGAACCGTCGGACACGTCGTAAAGACGGCTGATTAAGTTTACAAGCGAAGTCTTGGAACTTCCGGTTCCTCCGATAATACCGATTGTCTCGCCGGAGTGGATGGAGAGATTGATATCGTCTAGGATTGGAGTATCGGAGTTCGCATTATAGCGGAAGGTCACGTGATTGAAATCAATGCTTCCATCAGGAACTTCGTAATCCGGTGCTTCTGGATTTACAATATCACTCTTTTCATTTAACACCTCACAGATACGCTCTGCACTTGCCATACTCATGGTCATCATGACAAATACCATGGAGAGCATCATGAGGTTCATCATGATATTCATGCAATAGGTAAGCATACTCATCAGTTCACCGGTGGTAAGCGTATCTGCGACAATCATCTTTGCACCAAGCCAGCTGATGGCGATGATGCAGGCATATACGGTAAGCATTAAAACCGGGTTGTTTGTTGCAATGACGCTTTCGGCCTTCACGAACATTTTGTAGATGTTCTGGCTTGCAGTGGTGAATTTCTTCTTTTCATAGTCCTCGCGCACATATGCCTTTACGACACGGATGGCGGAGACATTTTCCTGCACGGAAGCATTTAAGTCGTCGTATTTTGGAAATACCTGCATGAAATAGCGGTGTGCCCGCACGGTGATGAATGCGAGGATAGCGCCTAAGACGATAACCGCAATCAGATAGATGCAGGCCAATCTGGCATTGATAAAGAATGCCATAATCATTGCACAGATAATACTAAACGGTGCCCTGAAACACATCCGTAAGAGCATCTGGTATGCCATCTGCATATTGGTGACATCTGTCGTCAGACGTGTCACAAGACCGGCAGTACTGAATTTGTCAATGTTGGAGAAAGAAAATGTCTGGATATTTTCATACATTGCCTTTCTTAAGTTCCTTGCAAAGCCTGTGGAGGCTCTTGCACCGTATTTTCCGCCCATGATGCCGCAGAACAGGGAGAAGCAGGCAGCAACAACCATAAGACCGCCCATCATATAGATGTGATGAATATCGCCAGCTTCTACACCATCGTCTACGATGGATGCCATCATAAGGGGAATGATTGTTTCCATGATGACTTCAAGCACCATGAAAATGGGAGTAATCAGGGAATCTTTTTTAAATTCCTTAATCTGAGCTCCGAGTGTTTTTAACATAGAATCACTCCTTTTCCATAAATTCAGGTCCAAGAAAAAAGTTCTTGAAAAAATAATGTTAGTGTGCTAACAATAATGTTATACGATAACATTTTTTTAATGTCAACACATTCTTTTAAAATATGGAGCAGAAGGACCAATGGAACAAAACGATTCAATCGGCTATCGGATACGGCTGATTCACAACCAGGTGCGCAGGCGCATGGAGGCAAAAAAACAGGAAAATGAGGGGAATCTTACCGGAATGCAGCACTGGACTCTTCATTATCTAAAGGAGCACGAGGCGGAGGAGATTTACCAGAGAGATTTAGAGGAAGTTTTTTCGGTCTCCCGTGCAACGGCATCAAATATGTTACAGGTCATGGAGCGGGAAGGGCTTATCGTCCGGGTGCCGGTCGAGCATGATGCCCGGTTAAAAAAGCTGGTTTTGACAGAGCGGGCACAATATATGGTAGAGAGAGCACGTCAGGATGTGGCAGATTTAGAGAAAGAGATGACAAGAGGAATGGATGAAAAAGAGGTGCAGGCGCTGACTGCATCGTTAGATAAGATACTGTTAAATCTTGAATAGTCAGTAAATTTCCCTCTTTGCCTACTTATTTACAAACACATAATGTTGTTAAAGTACATTGACAAAAACACAAGATATTGTATAATGGCAGTATGCGGTGTCTTGGGATGCGTCCCGGGGGAAGACACAAAAATATTGTCGGTAAAGTGTTGAGAGGAAGGTTTGGAAAATGAAGATTATCAAGAGAAGCGGTGCGGAGGATGTTTTTGATTTAAAGAAGATTGAAGCAGCCATCCGGAAGGCGAACGACAGTGTCATCGACTATGAAAAACTCGATGAGGCACGGATTCAGGAAATTCTTCGCAATGTGGAAAAGGCGTGCGAGAATATGAAACGTTCTCCAAGTGTAGAGGAAATTCAGGATATGGTGGAGAACCAGATTATGAATCAGCGTGCGTTTAACGTTGCGCGTAACTACATCACCTACCGTTACAAAAGAGCGCTTGTGCGTAAGTCCAACTCTACGGATGAGCAGATTTTAAGCCTTTTAGAGTGCAATAACGAAGAGGTAAAGCAGGAGAACTCCAATAAGAATCCGACCGTCAACAGCGTGCAGAGAGACTATATGGCGGGAGAGGTGAGCAAGGATATCACCAGACGTTTCCTTTTACCGGAAGATATTGTAGAGGCGCATGAAAAAGGAATCCTTCATTTTCATGATGCGGATTATTTTGCACAGCATATGCACAATTGCTGTCTGGTCAATCTCGAGGATATGTTACAGAACGGAACTGTAATCAGCGAGACCATGATTGACCGGCCGAAGAGCTTTTCAACTGCCTGCAACATTGCAACACAGGCAATTGCACAGATTGCAAGCTCCCAGTACGGCGGACAGAGCATTTCCTTATCCCATCTGGCTCCGTTTGTGGAGGTCAGCCGTCAGAAACTGCGCAGACAGGTGCGGGAGGAAATGATTGCAGTCGGCATTGAGCCGGAAGACGAGAAGGTCAATGCAATGGCAGAGCTTCGCGTGAAAGAGGAAATCAAGCGTGGTGTGCAGATGATTCAGTATCAGGTCATCACACTGATGACGACAAATGGACAGGCTCCGTTTATCACAGTGTTTATGTACCTTGACGAAGTACCGGAAGGACAGCTCAGAGACGACCTTGCAGCGGTAATCGAGGAGATGTTGCATCAGAGAATCCTTGGTGTTAAAAACGAAAAGGGTGTTTATATCACACCGGCATTCCCGAAGCTGATTTATGTACTTGAGGAGGATAATATCCACGAGGGAAGCAGATACTGGTATTTGACAAAGCTTGCAGCGCAGTGTACGGCAAAACGTATGGTGCCGGATTATATTTCCGAAAAGATTATGAAGAAATTAAAGCAGGGCAACTGCTATACCTGCATGGGATGCCGTTCCTTCTTAACGGTATACAAGGATGAAAATGATAAATTCAAGTTCTATGGACGGTTCAATCAGGGTGTTGTAACCTTAAATCTTGTAGACGTTGCCTGCTCTTCCGGCGGAGACGAGGAGAAGTTCTGGCAGCTGATGGACGAGCGTCTTGAGATGTGCCATCGTGCATTGATGGCAAGACACAACCGTTTAAAAGGAACTCCTTCCGATGTGGCACCAATTCTCTGGCAGAATGGTGCGCTTGCACGACTGAAAAAAGGAGAGACCATTGATAAACTTCTGTATGGTGGATATTCGACCATTTCACTGGGATATGCAGGTCTCTGTGAATGTACCCGTTATATGAAAGGGGTTTCCCACACAGACCCGGACGGAACAGAGTTTGCGTTAAAGGTAATGCGTTACTTAAACGATGCCTGTCAGAAGTGGCGTGAGGAGAGCAATATCGACTTCAGTCTGTACGGAACACCGCTTGAATCCACCACCTACAAGTTTGCAAAATGCTTACAGAAGCGGTTTGGCGTGATACCGGGTGTCACCGATAAGAACTATATCACAAACAGCTATCATGTACATGTGACCGAGCAGATGAATGCGTTTGATAAGCTCAAATTCGAGTCACAGTTCCAGGAGTTGTCTCCGGGAGGCGCTATCAGTTATGTCGAAGTGCCGAATATGCAGAATAATATTGATGCTGTTATTTCTGTCATGCAGTATATTTACGAAAATATCATGTATGCGGAGTTAAACACCAAGAGCGATTACTGTCAGGAGTGCGGATATTCCGGCGAGATTAAGATTGTGACGGATGACGATGGAAAATTAGTCTGGGAGTGCCCGAACTGTGGCAACAGAGACCAGAATAAGATGAGCGTTGCAAGACGTACCTGCGGATATATCGGAACCCAGTTCTGGAATCAGGGAAGAACTCAGGAAATTAAAGAACGAGTATTGCACTTGTAAAAAGGAACACTATGAACTATGCAGAAATAAAATCATGTTCAATTGAAAATGGAACCGGGGTGCGGGTTTCCCTGTTTGTTTCCGGATGCAGACATCACTGCAAAGAGTGCTTTAATGCGGAAACATGGGATTTTAACTATGGAAAGCCCTATACCGTGGAAACGGAAAACCTGTTATTAGAACAGCTTGCACCGGATTATATCGCAGGGCTGACGCTGCTTGGCGGAGACCCGACGGAGCCGGAAAATCAGAGAGCGCTGCTTCCTCTGCTACAAAGAATGAGGAAGGAACTTCCGGGCAAGACTGTCTGGGCGTACAGCGGATATCTTTACGAAGATTTTCTGCCGGGCGGGAGAGCTTACTGCGAGGTGACAGAGGAGTACTTAGGGCTTATCGATATTCTGGTGGATGGACCGTTTATTTTAGAGCAGAAGGATATTTCGCTTTTGTTCCGGGGGTCTGCAAACCAGCGCATCATTGATGTGCCAAAGAGCCGTGCCTGCGGAGATGTCGTGATTGCCATGGAGTGAAAAAAATGCTATAATAAACCAGTAGCTTTTTGCCACAAAGGGAGAATCGAGATGAAAGTAAACTGGAGAGCGGTTGTTGCAGTAGTGTTTTATGCACTTGGAATTCTTGGCTGGCTTTACATCGGAGGATGGATGATTTTAACCAGACCTGTAAAAGGATTGATTCTTGCACACTTAGCAGGGAATCTTTCACTCTGGAAGCTGCTTATCGCAGTGATTCAGGGATTCCTCTATCTGTCGCTGGCAGGCGGAGTCTGGTGTGTAGGATATATGCTGGGCAATTATTTTAAAGAAAACGAGTAATGTAGTAAAGAACCCTGCGCAAGCAGGGTCCTTTTTAAATGAGGATTCAGATAAAATATGATTTTAAGAGTACCTTCTTATTATAAAGAATTCCGCTGTATTGCGGATAAATGCAAGGATAGCTGCTGTATTGGCTGGGGCATTGATATTGATGAGGACACAAGAGCGTATTATTCCGGAATCGAAGGGACATTTGGAAAACGTCTGCGGGATGCACTTGAAACAGATGAAGAGGGAGTGGTGGGCTTTAAGCTGCGTGAAGACGGCTGGTGTCCGTTTTTAAATGAAAAAAAGCTGTGTGAAATCTGTATCACACTCGGCGAGGAGGCATTGAGCGAGGTCTGCACCGAATATCCGCGATTTACGATGGAGTATGGAAATGTGCGGGAAAAATGTTTATGCCTTTCCTGTGAGGAAGTGGGGCGGCTATTGTTCTCGGAAGAAGAGAACGTGACATTTGAGGAATATGAGATTGCGGATGCATGGCAGGAGGAAGAGGATACCGAGCGGGAAATGGAGCTTGGCGGTAAACTTGAAGATATCAGAAATGAAACGATAAAAATTCTGGAAAACAGAGAAAAAAGCATTTTTACCCGGATGGCAGAGGTTCTTACTTATTGTAAAGAGGCACAGAAACAATTATTTGGCGGGGCACCGGAGGAAGAAGAGAAAGCAGATATCGGAACGCCTTACGAACATTTTTCAGAGCGGATGCGCCTGTTTGAGGAATTAGAGCCGTTTGGAGAAACGTGGGGAGACTTGCTGGCACAGATGAAACAGACCTTTTCTTCCGCTGAGGTTTATGACAGGCTGCACCGGGAGTTCTGGGAAATGAACCGTTTATGGGAATACACTTATGAAAAGTTGATGGTGTATTTTCTGTTCCGCTATTTTATGCGCGCGGTCTACGATGACAATCTGTTCGGAAAAGTGCAGTTTGCGGTGCTTTCCGTCCTTGCAATTATCGATTTGGATGTGTGGCGCGCAAATTGCAACGGGGGAACCTTTTCCTTAAAAGACCGGATTGAAACGGCGGCACTCTATGCAAAGGAAGTGGAACATTCTGAGGAGAATGTCGACCTTTTGATGGAAGACATCTGGTTTGAGGACATTTTTGCGGGGGACAGTCTTAGAACGCTGGTTTTGAACTATAATACATATAGAAAATAGAAAGAGGGCACAAAAATGAAAGTAATACTGGTAAATGGAAGTCCAAAGAAAAACGGCTGCACCTACACGGCATTGACAGAGGTTGCAGGAGCACTGGAAAAAAATGGAATTGAGACCGAGATTTTTCATGTGGGAAATAAACCGTTAGCCGGCTGCATGGGCTGCGGTGCGTGCTTAAAGACCGGAAAATGTTTTATGGATGATACGGTCAATGAATTTGTGGAAAAAGCAAAAGAAGCAGACGGTTTTGTATTCGGTTCACCGGTGCATTACGCGGCAGCGTCAGGTGCAATCACTTCTTTTCTGGACCGGGCATTTTACGGAAAGGGAAGTGTTTTTGCAGGAAAACCGGGAGCTTCTGTTGTAAGCTGTAGAAGAGGCGGCGCATCGGCGGCTTTTGACCAGCTCAATAAATATTTTACGATTAGCAGTATGCCGGTAGTATCTTCCCAGTACTGGAACCAGGTGCACGGAACAACACCGGAGGAAGTACGGCAGGATGAAGAGGGAATGCAGACAATGCGGACACTCGGAAATAATATGGCGTGGCTGTTAAAGTGTATTGAACTCGGGAAAAAAGAAGGGATTCCCTTCCCGGAGGGCGAGAAAAAAATTGCGACGAATTTTATTCGTAAATAAAAAAATAGCCGGGCGACCAGCGGATGGCTTGTCAACCGGCTATTAGCGCTTTCCTGTCAGAAAATGCAGGAAAGAG
>ENA-ORNF01001500-ORNF01001500.1-human-gut-metagenome-genome-assembly--contig:-NODE-1500-length-20148-cov-6.242622_pt1 | contig 20148 bp, 20 predicted proteins | sample MGYA00242110_ERZ509012 | MGnify/ENA primary metagenome ERZ509012 (study PRJEB26280, sample SAMEA2338714) | human gut metagenome | biome: human gut; feature: human-associated habitat; material: faeces...
GTCCAAACAGGGAAACCATACGCTTTCTACACGCTTATCCCGGCCTTCGGTTTTCGTGCGCAAACAAGACCCGAGCCACCCATTTACGCCTTATCCTTTAAGATTTCACCGTCCGTGCAAGGCCGCGGACGACTATCTCCGATTTAGCTGCACCACTTTTCCGGAATGCTTCGGAGCCACAGTTTCCGAGTGATGTCTCGTTTCAGCACCTGGTGCCGAAATAAAGGTAATCTACTATACTTCGATCACGCAGCGAGAGCGTAGTTGTTTTCGCCAGATAAATTCTTGGTAACTGAGATTATAGAGGAAATCACCGACCCTCTGCGTGCTTACGTACCATTCCATCCTGCTGTCAAATCCATGTCAACCCCGGATGTTTGAAATGCAAAGATAAGGCTTTCTTTTGAATAAAGGTATAAACAGAGTGTTATTTTTGATTCTATTCTTTATTTTTTATACACGGTCATGCCTTTATTTGTGAGAGAAAAAAAAATATCTTTATTTTGCAATAATTTCACTCTTATAGAGTTTTATACTTAGATAAATTAGATTTAATGAATTGGAAAATGAGTCAGATGTCTGTCAATATGGAGATTTGTGATGGAATGAATTTGGTAGAACGGGCCATTAAAAAAGGCCTTGATACCATACTTTTTGTGCCTCATGCTTTTTTATAGCATATGCATTGATTTCCTTTAAAGTGAAAAAATAGGTGCTGCGAAGCTTATCGCAGCACCTGAATTCTTGCCATTGCTCTCTGCAATGCCGTCTCTGCCCTTGCAATATCCGTCTCCGGCGTCTTGCTGCGCAGTCTTTCTTCCGCACGGTGCAGCGCTGCTTCCGCACGGTTTTCATCGATCTCATTCGGCCATTCGATGATCTCTGCCAGAATGGTAATTCCTTCGGGAAGGATCTCGGCGAATCCGGAATGTAATGCTGCTTCCTTCTCTCCGTCCTTCTCCGTGATATGCAGGATACCCGGCTTCACGATCACCGTCAGGGGAATGTGGCCCGGAAGGACACCGATCTGTCCTTCCGTGGTATTGAATTCTACCATATCCACAGTTCCCTCATAGAATACTCTTTCCGGGGTTATGATACGAAGTGTGAATTCTTTATCTGCCATATCTGTACTCCCCTCTCATGCTATGCATGAACCTTTGCCAGTACATCATCAATGCTTCCGGCATTCAGGAAGTAGCTCTCCGGAATATCATCATGCTTGCCGTCCAGGATCTCACGGAATCCGCGGATGGTCTCGCTGATCGGTACGTATTTTCCTTCCAGGCCGGTGAACTGTCCTGCCACGAAGAAAGGCTGGGACAGGAATCTCTGGATCTTACGGGCACGGGATACGACCAGCTTGTCTTCCTCGGACAGCTCATCCATACCGAGGATAGCGATAATATCCTGTAATTCCTTATATCTCTGCAGGATCTCCTGTACACCGCGGGCGGTCTCATAATGTTCCTTACCTACGATTCTGGGATCCAGAATACGGGATGTGGACTCCAGAGGATCTACTGCGGGATAGATTCCCAGTTCTACGATAGAACGGGACAGAACCGTGGTGGCATCCAGATGTGCGAATGTGGTCGCAGGTGCCGGGTCTGTCAGGTCATCCGCAGGCACATAGACTGCCTGTACGGAAGTAATGGATCCATTCTTGGTGGATGTGATACGCTCCTGCAGCGCACCCATCTCTGTCTGTAAGGTAGGCTGGTATCCTACTGCGGAAGGCATACGGCCTAACAGTGCGGATACCTCACTTCCTGCCTGGGTGAAACGGAAAATGTTGTCGATGAACAACAGCACATCCTTACCGCCCTTGTCACGGAAGTACTCTGCCATGGTCAGTCCGGTCAGACCGACTCTCATTCTCGCTCCGGGGGGCTCATTCATCTGTCCGAATACCATGGTGGTCTTGTCCAGTACGCCGGACTCCTGCATCTCGTGATACAGGTCGTTACCCTCACGGGTACGCTCACCTACACCGGTGAATACGGAATATCCGCCGTGCTCGGTAGCGATATTACGGATCAGTTCCTGGATCAGTACGGTCTTACCTACTCCGGCACCGCCGAACAGACCGATCTTACCACCCTTCTGATAAGGGCAGAGCAGGTCAACGACCTTAATACCGGTCTCCAGCAGCTCTGTGTCAGTAGACTGCTCTGCGAAGCTCGGTGCAGCACGGTGGATAGGCTCATAGGATACGCCTTCCGGTACCGGCTTATTATCAATCGGCTGACCCAGTACATTAAATATTCTGCCCAGGGTATTTTCTCCTACCGGTACGGAAATCGGGGCTCCGGTGGCGATTGCCTCCATTCCTCTTACCAGTCCGTCGGTAGTACCCATGGCGATACATCTGACAGTATCATCACCCAAATGCTGGGAGACTTCTACTACCAGTTCTCCTCCATCTCTGGTAGGGATGCGGATCGCGTCATTGATCTCGGGAAGTTTGCCCTCATCGAAGCGTACATCCAGTACGGCACCGATGACCTGGGTGATCCTTCCTTTATTCTCTCCTGCCATTTCTACCTCTTTCCTGCCCGCTATGCGGGCATTTCATAATCAACTCACATTTTGCACTGTTTTTCTCTGGCAGTCTTTGTATCTTCCACGCAGACACGCTTGCGCTCGGATCGGAACGTAGCGGCACTAAATTCGCGCTGAAGCGCTCATTAAGTGCCGACGTTCCTTTACGGTCTGCTTAGGAATGATACAAAACCTGCCAGAGACATAACTGCAAAATATAAATATTAAAGCGCCTCTGCGCCTGCAATGATCTCTGTAAGCTCCTGGGTAATGCTTCCCTGTCTTGCGCGGTTGTACTTCAGTGACAGATCACTGATCATATCCTCCGCATTGCTGGTGGCATTATCCATGGCCTGCATACGGGCACCGTTCTCACTGGCTGCCGCTTCCATCAGTGCACCATAGATCAGACTAGATATATATTTCGGTATGATCATATCCAGTGCTTCCACATCTTCCGGTTCGAAATTCATCAGCGCATCGGCACCCTCTGTGGATGCACCCGCCTCTGCATCATATTCCACGGGCAGAAGCTTCAACAGCTTCGGCTCGTGGCTCACCGTGTTCTTGAAGTGTGTGTATGCCAGATAAATCTCGCCGATCTCTCCGGCTGCAAATGATGTCAGCAGTTTGTCAGACAGAAGCATTGCTTCGGCATATGCAGGCTCTTCGATGACCTCCGGATAGGATTCCTTCACGGTATATCCTTTTCTCTCCAGGATCTCCCGGCCCTTATTACCGATGGCATAGACCACAATGTCCTCTGTCTTCCAGTCTTCCTGTCCGGTGATCAGCTTGGTCACATTGGAGTTGTAACCGCCTGCCAGACCTCGGTTGGAGGTGATGACAATGACCGCTTTTTTCGGGGAAGCCCCCGGAACGAGATACTTATGTTCCAGATGGCCTACCCTGGACAGGATATTATTTACGGTATCATACATACAGTCAAAATACGTCTGAGAACGTTCTGCACCTGCTCTGGCTCTCTGAAGCTTTACTGTAGATACCAGCTTCATGGCCTTGGTGATCTGCTGTGTGCCCTGAATGCTGGTCTTACGGCGCTTGATATCACGCATTGATGCCATAGTTACCTCTCATTCTGCCGTATCTTACGGCCGACACACTTATTTCAGAAACTCAGCCTTGAAATCATTCAGTGCCTTCACCAGCTTCTCTTCCGTAGCATCGGAGATCACCTTTTCGTCAGCAATCGCTGCGGGGATCTCAGGATGCTTAGTATCCAGATAATCGAAGAATTCCTTCTCAAATCTGGTGATATCCTCTACAGGCACATCCAGCAGGAATCTCTTGGTCACCGCATAGATGATGATAACCTGATACTGTACCGGCATGGGCTGGTACTGGGGCTGCTTCAGCACTTCCTTGATACGTTCGCCCTGCGCCAGCTTCTCCTTGGTATCCGCATCCAGTTCGGAACCGAACTGTGCGAAGGAAGCCAGCTCTCTGTACTGGGCAAGCTCGGTACGGATAGGTGCTGCGATCTTCTTCATTGCCTTGATCTGTGCGGCACCACCTACACGGGATACGGACAGACCTGCATTTACCGCAGGACGGAAACCGGAGTTGAACATTTCTGTCTCCAGATAGATCTGTCCATCAGTAATGGAAATTACGTTGGTAGGGATGTATGCGGATACATCGCCTGCCTGGGTCTCGATGATGGGAAGTGCCGTCAGGGAACCTCCGCCGTATTCATCACTCATGCGGACTGCACGCTCCAGCAGTCTGGAATGCAGGTAGAATACGTCACCGGGGTATGCTTCACGTCCGGGTGGACGACGAAGGAGCAGGGAGAGTGTACGGTATGCGGTAGCATGTTTGCTCAGGTCATCATACACTACCAGTACGTCTTCTCCGTTCTCCATCCACTCCTCACCGATCGCACAGCCGGAATAAGGAGCAATATACTGCAGGGGAGCCAGGTCACTTGCCGTGGATACCACAACGGTGGTATAAGCCATGGCACCGAACTCCTCCAGTGTTTTTACGATATTTGCCACGGTAGATGCTTTCTGACCGATAGCTACATAGATACATTTTACATTCTGACCCTTCTGGTTGATGATCGTATCGATCGCAATAGCGGTCTTACCGGTCTGACGGTCACCGATGATCAGCTCACGCTGGCCTCTTCCGATGGGAACCATGGAGTCGATTGCCTTGATACCTGTCTGGAGCGGCGTGTCTACGCTCTTACGAGTGATAACACCACTTGCCACACGCTCAATCTTGCGGAATTTATCGGTCTGTACGGGGCCTTTGCCGTCGATAGGCTGTCCTAAGGAGTTCACTACTCGTCCGAGCAGAGCATCACCTACAGGCACCTCTACCACACGTCCGGTGGTCTTGACGATATCGCCTTCTTCGATATTGCTGGCACTGCCCAACAATACGACACCGACATTATCTTCTTCCAGATTCAGCACCATGCCATATACATCGCCGGGGAACTGTAACAGCTCACCCTGCATGGCATTTTCCAGTCCATGTACACGAGCGATACCATCCGCTACCTGGATGACGGTTCCGACATCGGAGACATCCAGCTGGGAAGAATATCTTTCGATCTGTTCCTTAATGACGGAACTTATTTCTTCTGGTCTTAAATTCATGGATCTGTCGCACCTTTCTTTCAGCCGGTCATCCCAGCTGAATATTTAATAATTGTTTCTTCATATCTTCCAGTTTGGTCCGGATACTGCTGTCCACTACCCGGTCACCCACCCGGATCACCATTCCGCCGATCAGTGTCGGATCCACATGGTAATATACATCAAAGGACTGATAAGAAGTCGTAGCCAGCAGCTTATCTTTCACTGCCTGCTTCTGAGCCTCCGTCAGCTCCACTGCGGTATCTACATATGCGGTTCCCATCTTTTCAGATTCTCTGACCAGTTCGATAAAATAAGCAAAGATTGCCTTTAATGAGCCGTAACGTTCCTTGGTCACCACGATCTTCAGAAACTCTGTCAGGTCATCACTGACTCTGCCACGGAAGACCTGATCCACCATGGTGAGCTTGTCCTGTTTAGGGATTCCGGGATGCTTCATCAGCTTGTCAAAATCCGGATTGTCTTCCAATATTTTCTCAAGCTGTACGGTCTCATCCATCAGCTGGATCGCATTTCCATGGTCGACTGCCGCTTCGAAAAGGGCTTCTCCATAGACTTTGGAAACTAATTTTGCCATGTATCCTCACCCATTTCCTTCAGCGTCTCTTCGATCAGGCTGTTCTGTCTGGTGGTGTCTATGGAAGCGCCTACCAGCTTACCTGCCATGACAGATGCCACGGATACGATCTCCTGTTTGATCTCGTCGGACATTTTCTGCTTTTCCAGTCTGGCTTCTTCCTGTGCTCTCGCCAGGATTCTGGCTGCCTCTTCCTTGGCCTGTGCGACGATACGCTCCTCATTCTGGAGAGCACGTCTTCTGGCATCACTTAAGATGTCCTCTGCCTCTTTGTCGATGTCCTTCAGCTTCGCCTCATACTGTGCCTTCAGTTCTGCGGCCTTTTCCTGATTGTCCTTTGCCTCTTCCAGCTCTCCCCTGATCTTCTCTTTACGATCATTTAAGAACTTTCTGGCCGGATTGAACAGAAAATAGCTGAGCGCCAGGAACAATACGAAGATGGCAATGATCATCAGGCAGGAGTCTGCCAGCAGCTGCCAGTCCAGGTCAAACAGTCTTGACATGGTCTCGCCTTCTGTTAATAGTATCATTTTCATCCGCATTCCTTTCGTTTAATCAGGGAAGTAAGGGCTTTACGAACAGCAGCAGCATAGCGATCAACAGACCGTACAGACCGGTGGTCTCGGCAACTGCCTGTCCCAATAACATGGTAGAAGTGATCTCGGACTTGGCCCCGGGATTACGTCCTACTGCTGCAGCAGCGTGTCCTGCTGCGATACCCTGTCCTACACCGGGTCCGATACCGGCAATAACTGCCAGACCTGCACCGATTGCGGAACAACCTAAGATAAAGTTTTCATTGAAATCCATAGTAAATCCTCCTATTATTGAGATTCCTGTAAGAATCTTTCTAGCATAGTTTCACAGAGCTGTAAGCTTACAGCTTTAAGCGTCTCCTCTTGCATTCGCAATGTAAGTCATGGTCAACATACAGAATACGTATGTCTGGATGGCTCCGGAGAACAGGTCAAAGTATACATGCAGTGCTGCGGGCCACGCTGTGGCGATCACCCCCAGCAACCCGTAAATGAGCGCCATCATTACCGTTCCGGACAATACGTTTGCAAACAGACGTAATGAAAGGGAAATCGGTACTGCGATCTCACTGATCAGGTTAATAGGCAGCCAGATCGGCAGCCAGGGCGGCAGCGGGGAACACATACCTTCCCAGATTTCCTTCGGCTTCTGGTACTTGAACTGATTGTAATGGATCAGAATGAAGGTCAGCACACCGAGAGGCAATGTCACGCCGTAGTCCGCTGTGGGGGGACGTAAGCCCAGCAGGCCGGAAATGTTGCTTACCAGAATGAATATGAAGATCGTTCCGATGTAGTTATAGAACTTCGGTGCGGCCTTGCCCATGGGGGTATCCACCATGGCATCCAGCTTCTCCACGATCAGCTCCACCACATTCTGAAAGCCCTCCGGCACTTCTCTGGCTTTGGCCATCTGACGGTTGGCAGCAATGGCAAAACCAATGATAATCAACATGACGATCAGCACACACACATGTGTGGTCGTTATCCATACCTCATGGCCGAAAAAGGAATACTTAAACACGCCATGTATCATAAAATCGATATTGTCGGCACCGGATAACAGAATTCCATGTTCCATTGTTTCACCTCCTTATTGTTTATTCTGTTGTTCCTCTGTCACTTCTCCATCCTTCGGGGCTTCCGCTTCTTCCGGAGTCGGCGGGGCAATTTTGTCTTCCGCAGTCTCCTCCGGCATCGCCTGTGGTATCGGATCCGTCTCGTGGAACAGTTTATTGCATAATTTATGGGTAAGCGGCTGTAGAAATGCCGTTACTTTCATACATATAACATAGGCGAAAAAGAAAATCAGAGGATTCATCACTCCGGTCTTCATCATCACCAACAGGAAAAAGATCAGCATGACATATCGTAAGACATAGGCACGGATGATCATTTTCGCAGCGGTCTTCTCGGACTGGTCCAATGCCCGGTCCAGCGAACGGTACATATGGTATGTGGATACCAGTGCCAGCAGGACGCCGAACCACAGGCTTTGGGCATACATTGCTTCATCTTTTGCAATAAATGCTCCTATGATCTGCGCCGACACTCCCAGGAACAGGATCCCCAGATCCATCTCCAGAACAGTTCTATTTATCTTTTTTAGTGTGTTTATCATCGCTGTCTTCATAAATTGTCCTGGCCATCCGGTATACATTCTGCCCTCCGGCCACAGCTCCCATACAGAAAAGCAGGATCATCCAGAAGTTCGTTCCGAAATGTTTGTCCAGCCAGATACCGGCTGCGGACATCAGGCAGATCGGTACCAGCATATTGATTCCAAATTGCATGATCAGTGTGACCGCCCGAAACACCTGTCTGTCGTAGGGTTTCTTTTTTCTTGACACTGTGTCCTCCTGTGTTGATTACTGCTCTTAATGCTTATTTTTGTATATTATTAGAAAATATTGACCTATTGTAGGGCAAACCTATAGTCATTATAACGAAATCCTAACATGATGTCCAGTAAAATCCCCCTCTGGAAATAGTAAAAAAACTATAAAATCCTGCCCAAAAAGGATTGACTTGAAAAGTTCCCGGACGTACTATTTGAATAACTATTTCAGGATTTTCAACATCTTAACAGAAAGAAGGATTACGCAAATGCAGATTGCCGAAACCGGAAGACAGCTGCGGATCCGTACCGCCACCCCGGAGGATGCTGCAAAGCTGGCTGCCATTTATGCTCCTTATGTAGAAAATACCTCTATTACCTTTGAGTACATCGTTCCTTCCGCAGAAGAATTTGCGGACCGGATCCGTCTCACTCTTACCCGTTATCCTTACCTGGTGGCTGAACTGGACGGGGAGCCTGTAGGATATGCTTACGCATCTGCCTTCAAAAACCGCGCCGCTTATAACTGGTCTGTGGAGACTTCCATCTATGTCAGCAGGGATCTTCGAAGCAGCGGTGTCGGCAGTCTGTTATACGAAAAGCTGGAGGAATACCTGGCTGCACAGCACGTCTGCAATGTCTGTGCCTGCATCACCTACCCCAACCCTCCCAGCATCGCTTTCCACGAAAAGCATGGTTATGAAACCGTAGCACATTTTCACGCTTCCGGTTACAAACAGGATGCATGGCATGATATGATCTGGATGGAGAAGACGCTGTGTCCCCACACAATCCCTCCGAAGCCTTTTATCCCGTTTCCGGAACTGTGACCGTTGTAAAGCACACCACACAAAGGAGAAAAGTTATGAGCAATGAACTTCAGATCTACCGTAAACGGCTGATTCCGGAAGAATGCATTTTATTAAAGGATGATATTATCGTCGAGCAGAACGAAGACTACATTCTGACCAAGTGGAAGACCCTGAACCCCAAGACCACGTTTTCCCACGGCTGTTCCTGCTATTATCTCAAGGAAGGATTTAAGATCAGCAAGTTCTACCGCCATGACGGTTCCCTGCTGTACTGGTACTGCGATATTGTGGAATATACTTTCCGGCCGGAAGATAATTCCCTGATCGTCACGGATCTATTGGCTGACATCATCCTCTATCCCGATGGCAGAATGCATGTGGTGGATCTGGATGAGCTGGCCGAAGCTCTGGAAAAGGGGCTGATCTCCCAGGCTCAGATGAGTGCCTGCCTGCGCCAGCTGAACAACCTGATCACCATTATCTACCGGGACAAGTTCGACAGGCTGCAGAATCCGTTGGAGAAGGGTGGGCTGTAGCTTCAGTGCTTACTTTTTGTTCCCGGGTCAGAACTATTCAGAGTAACACATTCGCAAAACCGCACTTGCAGTGCTTACTTTTTGCTCATGTGTTTACTTCGTAAAATAAATAAGCGTGAAGCTTCTTACGAATACAAGTATTCGCCGAAGCTTCACGCTTATTTACTTTACTCTGAATAGTTCAACAGGTTTCCGATGCAGTGTCCCAGAATCGTCAACAGTGTAATGTCTTCATCCGACCACTTACGATTGCGGTTGAACACGTCATAGTTCACGATCACATGCGGTGCTCCCTCTTTGCGGGAAAGACATTGCAGGGAAGCGCCGATCTCCTGCTTCTGCATCACGGCAAATGCCTTCGGATCCCGGGATCTGAGTCTCAATGTGTTGGATTCTATCAAATTATCGTCATCCCCGAACAGTGCAAGATACTTTTCATCTTCAAAAAGTCCTCTCCCATCCGGTACTTCTACCATATAATTACCATTCCGGCATACCAGGTGTGCCCCTGCTTCTGAATAGATTGTGATCCCGTCCAGATCAAACAGACTGCGGATCTGCTGCAGCCGTTCTTCTTTTTTCACGATAGAATCCACTCCGGATGCACACAGCTCCGTGATCATTTCTGTGATCACTTTGCGTTTTTTCTCCTTGGATACCGCATATGCCATGGCCATATTCTGCATATCGTCGGCTTCCAGCTTGCCGTGGAGTCTCTCTTCATAGATGATATGGCGGTTCTTGCCCTTTTCCTTGGCAAGATAGAGAGCCTTATCGGCTTTCCGCATCAGTTCCTCGTATTCGTTTCCATCCACCGGATACTCCGATACACCGATAGAAGCCGTCACATGCGTCTTGGGATCAAATGCCAGAGCAAGTTCCTTTGCAATCGTCTTTAAAAGTGTCTTCAGCTGTTCTCTGGTCTCCACCTTCTCCAGCAGGAGCACATATTCATCTCCGCCGAATCGTCCGATCACGCCCCGCTGTCCCACCAGTTCCTGCATGATCTCTGCCACTCTGCGGATGACCCGGTCACCAAAGATATGACCATAGGTGTCATTAATATGCTTGAAATCATCAATATCAATGATCACCAGCCAGCGGACCTGACCGTCCTTCCGGTTCAGCTGTTCAATGGTATATTCCGTCCATGCCCGTTTATTCAGCAGACCGGTTCCGGCATCCCTGGCTGCCGGAGTCAGATAATAAGCTTCCTGCTCCCTGTTCCGGTCCGGGGTTATGATACCAGCCACCATATTGCGGTTCTTGGGAATCCGGGAGCCTTTAACCTTCCATATTCCTTTGTCCTCCTGCCCACTGCAGAATTCCATCTCAAAGAAATCATCTCCATTGCGCAGATGCGCACAGAAGGTCCGAAGCTGCCCTTCCAATATGGCAATATCACTGCCCTCATGTGCCTGCTCCACATCTTGGATCAGGACATTCATGAAACCATCAAACTGGGGCATAGCCCGCCCGTTGACATACTTATATACAGTGATTTTGTCCTGTCCGATCAGGTATTCAAAAAAATAAACATCTTCTAATGTCATAAAATGACGGTATTTCAGAATAGTCTGCTCCAGGCGTACATTCCGTCCTTCCAGATCATGAATATCAGAAATAGTAATCTGATACAGCGGAATTCCGTTCTCCGTCTGTTCACTCGTTTCTATGCGCAGATACACATTCCTTACACTATCCTTCAGGTTGTGAAGTACAGTGATCAGTTCCAGCGTTTGGAATGGATCTGTCTCCACTGCTTTTTTCAACAACTCCCCGTCTTCCGGCAGAAGCAGTTCACTTACCGGCCGGAACGAATTCTCCCCTACAAATTCATAGAAATATTCCGTCGCCTTGACTGCTGTAAGATCGCGCCTTACGAAAACCTTCCAGTCCATGATTCTATTCGTATAACCCTTTTGTTCTACGCTGTTGATTTTCATAGATTTTCACTTTCGTTTAGTAAAATACATGTCCCCCAATATTGATACCTGTCAGTCCCTCCACGGGGGTACGGAAATATACACAGTTTCCTACATTGGTCACACCGGACATAGCCTCGTCTGCCGCCTGGTAGCAGCGGCTGGTGGCTTTATTGGCTGCCAGAGCCAGTTCCAGACGTCCGCTGGCTACCGGTGAGAACTGTTTGTTCTGGTAGATCACTCCCACTACTGTGTTGGGATAAACAGAACTTCTGACACGGTTGATGACCACACTGGCTACCGCCAGCTGGCCGTCATAGGGTTCTCCGCCTGCCTCACAGTAGATCAGGTTCGCTAACAGATATCGGTCTCCTTCTTCAAAGGATATATCTGAAATATCCCGCCAGGTTGCATTGGCTGCCTTCTGGGACATTGCGATCTCTTCGGCAAGCTTTTTTCTGAGGGTTTCCAGATTATCCTCTTTTTTCTTGATCTCCTGCTCATATGCCAGAGCTCTCTGCTCCGCTTCCGAAATGTCTCCCGCATACTGTGCAATGCTGTTGGAGGTCCGGCTGATCAGGCCGGATACTTTGCTTTTCTCGGCTTCCGCCGCCACCTTCAGATTATCCAGCTCCGCTTTCTCTGTCTGGAGTCTGGCCTCTTCCTCTTCGATCAGTCTGCGGTTCTCCTCGAATTCTTTCAGCTTTTTCTGGTCATACGCGGCGATCCGCTCAAAAAAATCCGCTGCATTCAGCAGCTTATCGAAGCTCTGGGCACTGAGAAGCGCATTGATGTAACTGGTCTCGTTCCGCTCGTACATATCCCGTACCCGGATCACCATGCACTCATACTGCCATGCCTCCGTGGCTTTCGCCTCTTCCAGACTGTCCTGAGTATCCGCAATTTCCTGCTCCTTATCTGCGATCTGTTGTTCCAGATCCGCCAGATTATTGCTGACCTCCGTCAATTGGCTGTTCAGATTATTCAGTTGTCCTTTGAGGGAATTCTGCTCTCCCTTCAGGTTCTCCAGATTATCATTCTCCTGATTCAACTGGTTCTGCAGGTTGTTTTTCTCCTGCTGTTCCTGTTGGATCTGCTGCCAGGTACTGCTGGCAGCTTCCGTTTTGATATCTTCTGAAGAAAAGGCTCCTGCAAGGATCACTGCTGCCAGCAGCACAGCTGTCTTCTGTAGGCGCTTCAACCGTTTTACTCCTTTTATCCGTTGCTCAGACCTCGATATGTATCGTACGTCCCGTTTTACTGTAAGGAACGCACTCCACTCCCGCAGCATCAAACATCCGTCTAGCTGCCCGGTTGGAGGGTGTTCCCCGATATTTGTCACTGTCATATACCACGGTATGGATTCCTGCCTGAATAATGGCTTTGGCACATTCATTGCAGGGGAAAAGAGAGACATACAGCTTCGTCCCCTCCAGAGATCCACCCCGATAATTCAAAATAGCATTCAATTCACTATGGGTCACATAGGGATATTTCGTTTCTGTGTCATCCTCTACATTTTCCCTTTCCCAGGGAAATACATCATCAGAACATCCCTTGGGAAAACCATTGTATCCCATAGACAGAATTTTATTATCCGGGCTGACAATGCAGGCTCCCACCTGAGTATTCGGATCCTTGGACCGCATTCCCGACAAGTGGGCCACCCCCATAAAATATTCATCCCAGCTGATATAGTCACTGCGTTTGGCACTCATGGGTGTCTCCTTTATTTGGTACCAAAAATACGATCCCCTGCGTCTCCCAGTCCGGGAACGATGTATCCATGATCATTCAGCTTCTGATCCAGTGCTCCAATATAGATATCTACATCCGGATGCGCTTCCTGCATAGCCTTTACACCTTCAGGTGCAGCAATGATGCACAGCAGGCGGATGCTCTTGCAGCCCTTATCCTTCAGCAGCTGTATGGCTGCAATGGAAGAGCCGCCGGTAGCCAGCATGGGATCTACCACAAATACTTCACGCTCTGCACAGTCTGCAGGCAGCTTGCAGTAATATTCAACAGGCTTTAAAGTCTCAGGATCACGATACAGGCCGATATGTCCTACCTTTGCAGCAGGGATCAGGGATAACATACCGTCTACCATACCCAGGCCTGCACGCAGGATAGGTACCAGTGCCAGTTTTTTGCCCTTTAACTGCTTTACGGTGGTCTTGCAGATGGGGGTCTCGATCTCTACTTCTTCCAGCTTCAGATCCTTGGTAGCTTCATAACCGATCAGCATTGCGATTTCGCTGATGTTCTGTCTGAAATCCTTGGTACCGGTCTCCTTTCTGCGGATGATTCCGATCTTCTGCTCGATCAAGGGGTGATCCATAACTACAACTTTTGACATATTGTTATCCTCCTGTGTTTTGTATTTGTTATAATGGCGTTTGTAACTATTCAGAGCCATGTATAACTACGTTCTGCGAATGGGGTTCTGAATAGTTACTGGCATTTCGTTGTTGTTCATGTCTGTGTGGTGTCTTAAACCTCTTCGATCAGACGGATTCTGCGGCTGTGTCTCTCTTCTCCGGAAAAAGGTGTGTTCAGGAAAGTCTCCACGATCTCCAGCGCCAGATTCTCGCCGACGATTCCCGCACCCATTGCCAGCATGTTGGCATCGTTGTGCAGTCTGGTCATCTTCGCTGACAGAGGGTCAGAGCAAAGTGCACAGCGGATGCCGGCTACTTTGTTGGCAGAAATACTGATGCCGATACCGGTGGTGCAGATCACGATGCCCTTCTCGCAGGTACCGTCTGCCACTGCCTTTGCTGCTGCATGTCCGAATACAGGGTAATCACAGCTTGCCTTGCTGTCGCATCCCATATCCTGATAAGGAATATTCTTCTCCTCTAAATATTTCTTTACTCTTTCTTTCAGATCATATCCGCCATGATCACTTGCAATTGCTATCATTTTCCTTCTCCTCGTATTTTCATTTAAAGTTTTACTACTTTATGACCCGCCGCTTTCAGCAGCCGGTTCATGATGGCCTGTCCGAAGCCTTCCGTGGAAAATCCCTCCGAATAGATCTTCGTCACACCTTCATCATCGAATTCTCTCAGAATGGTGTACAGATGTCTGGCAATACTGTCTTCATCCTTGCGGCTGCCGACACTTTTCACCACATCCGCCGTGTAACCGGACAACATCTCTTCCGTTCCGATGATACCGGTCTTTTCGCCTGCTGCATGGTCTGCAGCAGCCTCCCTGTTAATATACTCTCTTACCTGTTCCGGAACTCCCTCTACAATGGTGAGTTCTCCCTTGGGCGCATAATGTCTGTATTTCATTCCGGGGGCTTTCGGAGCCTGTCCGCTGTCTGCCCGCAGGATCGTGGTATCCGTATCCACCGTTCCCAATACTGCGCTCAGCTTTTCCTGGGTAATATACCCGGGGCGCAGGATCTGAGGCGGTGTCACCGTCAGATCAATGATCGTGGATTCCAGTCCGATTCCCACTTCTCCGCCATCAATGATGGCATCGATCCGTCCCATCATATCCTCCACAACATACTTTGCCACCGTGGGACTGGGCTTGCCGGAAGTGTTGGCACTGGGCGCCGCAATGTATCCGCCGCTGTACTCGATCAGCTTCTGAGCTGCCGGATGAGAGGGCATACGGATTGCCACCGTATCCAGCCCGCCCGTCGTCTCATAAGGGACTTCCTCAGACTTGGGCAGGATCATCGTAAGCGGTCCGGGCCAGAAAGCATCAGCTATTTTCCGGGCTTCCTCCGGAACGTTCCGGGTGATCTTATAGATGTCCTCAAATCGGAAAATGTGAACGATCAGGGGATTGTCCGATGGTCTGCCCTTTGCCGCATAAATTTTTTGAGAGGATGTGGGATTTAACGCATCTCCGCCGAGTCCGTATACCGTTTCAGTAGGAAATGCCACCAGTCCTCCCCGTTTCAGGATTTCTCCGGCAGTGCGGAGTTTTACATCATCTTCCGCACTGACCGGGCCGTCTCCCGGGTGAATTTTTATGATCTTAGTATCCATATCATTACCTTCTGTTATTCCAATGCATTTGGATATAGTATAGCATATCCACAATAAAATGGAAAGCTTATTCCGCCTGCCTCTGTACGGAATACACCGTCCATCCGATCAGAAGCGGTACCACTGCCACCGTAGGCAGTTCATAGCGGATCGCATTCGCCATAGGGGATGCCAGGCATACCAGTACATTCATAAAACTGGGTACCAGTAAAATGAGCGCACTGTGCTTTTTCTTTTTCCATAAGAAGAACGCCGCTGTCAGCAGGATCCAGGTATACAGTCCCGGTGTACACAGATATTTTACCAAAGGAAGCCGCATGCTCAAAAACCAGATCTGCAGAAGGAATTCCGAGGTCTGTATCGGGAATACATGCTGAATTCCGAGTTCCTGTGCATACTCAGGATATTCCAGCTGGATCCAGGCCTCAATATTCTGCTCCACCGGTGCCAGATAGCCGTATCCCTTGTTGACAAAAGCTGCTACGTAACATCCCGGATGCTTGAAGAACATCTGCACCCAGATCTTCATATAATCTGTCAGATCTCCGCCCCGGTACAAAATTTTGATCGGATCCGAAATATTGGGCTGATAACTTTTCATTCCCTCAAAATTCAGAACATCATCCAACACTTGTCTCTCATATTCCGTCACTTCATCTTCGTACTCACAGACATATCTCGCCGTCTGTTGGAACGGGATGCTCATGGCTTCTGATGCTGCCGGTTTCCCTGCTCTCAATATCTGATCGTAGACCAGCACGGTTACGCCTTTATAAGCCAGTACGGTTACCAGCAATACCAGCAGTACCCGGATGCGTTCCTTCTTTTTCAGATATACCGCAAGCAGAATCAGTGCCGGAACAATGGCATAGATTCCGTTGTTTCTAAATAGCGCAGATAAAATGCTGAAAATTGTCAGAAGTACTGCATCTTTTCCTGCGCATTTCTGCTTTTTGATGGTCTCCATCAGATAAATTGCCTGCAGCACGGTCATTTCTGTATACAACAGGTCCTTTTCAAACCATTGGGCATAAGTTCCCCAAAGCGGACAAAATGCAAAAAACAGATTCCCCACCATGCACCATTTCCAGGATATGCCCAGTTCCTGCAGTTTCTTCATGCTTAGGGAGAAAGCGAAAGCTCCCACTACTGTCTGCAGCAGATAATATAGGAAGAAACCGAAGTTTGCATCCACGATAGCTCTTCCTGTCGCAAAACAGATTCCCATGATCGCAGAAGAAATAGGCGGATGCGCCACTCCCCAGTGCTGCTCCCCCAGAAATTGCTTCAACTGGACCAGGCCGTCTCCGCTTGTGGTGCCGGGATAGTTCAACAGGATCCACACAAGCCAGCTGAAAAAAATCATCAGGAATCCCACAAGCTGCAGATGTTTTCCGCCCTGTCCACCTGCCAGCTGTACCTGTTCCAGCCCCCGGTAAGCCAGGCGCAGCACCAGATACAACAGAATAAAAAATCCGATCATGCAAAAGAACGATAACAACACCTGAAAAGCATTTCCCCACAGGAAAACAGTGGAATTATACTTTTGAAAGCTGATGCACACCACAAGAAGAAACGACAAAATCACCGAAAAAACCACCGTAGCGATATCTATCTTCTTATCTCTCTTACGAACTTCCCGAATCATGAGAATAACTGCGGCAAATACCAGCAGATCCATATAATTCAGAGTATAAAAAGCTCCGTACAGCTTATTCAGTCCGTTCACAAGGCTGGAATCCTCATACCCTCCAACATATACTTCATACGTGCATTGCAGTGTAAATGTCACAATTGCGGCCAACAGACCGTTTTGTATTTTCTCAAATCGACGCATTTTCTCACCTGTTTTTCTTTATTGTATCTTGCAATGGTATCTTACAGCATACAGATTATATGATGCCAGGCTCAAAAGGTCTAAGCCCACATGAGCTTGCTCATAAGTGGGTGAAAGACCTTTTGATCCCGACATCACTATATTTTATCATAAGGATACCGTGTATACAACTCTTGTCTCAGCGTCATTTTTTGTGTTATTTCTTTTTTTCATTTTTCCAGACTATTGATATACTGCAAAATACCCTTATGGATCGCCCAGGCCACCCTGTCCTGATAGGAATCCTTGCACAGTTTTTCCGCTTCCTCCGCATTCGACAGAAATCCGCATTCAACGATGACAATGGTTCCTTTGGTTTTCTTCAAAAGATAATAGCTGTCGTTTGGTTTGATCTGCCTGTGGTTTTCCTCATCCAGTTCTTTTTTAAGCTGATTCTGGAGCAGTGCCGCCAACTTTTCTCCCTCACTGCTGCCATTGTAATAGAAGACCTGGGCGCCATGTACGTATTCCTCCGGATAGCTGTTTTGATGTACACTGACCGTCAGCACCGGATCCGTCTCCTCTATTTTTTCAATTCTCCGCTTCATGTCCTGTACTTTTTTATTGGATGCCGTTTCATCATACAGGCCATCCCCGGTCTCCCTGGTCAGCACCACTCTGATGCCGTCTGCCTCCAGATACTTCTTCAGCTTTTCAACAATGCTTAAGTTTACATCCTTTTCCAGTGCACCGTTGATACCGATCTTACCGGGGTCATCCCCACCGTGTCCGGCATCTATGACCACACACCGTTCGCCGGTCGTACCATGTCCGAGACTATGCAGAACATTTACGGCATTCACTGTTTTTACATATTCCGCAGTTTCTCTTCCCACAATTGCCATGGAGCCAAGAAGCAGGCACACCATAAGTACCCGCAATATTTTCTGTTCCATTCCCTGTTCTCCGCTGCCTCATTTATTCTATATGATTTTATATGCATTTCCCTCTGGAAATATCTGCCGAAAATTAAGAAATCCTTTCGTTTTAGGCTCTTGCATGGCATCACGGATTCAGCGTATAATAAATATATGAAATCAGATAAAAAAGCTCTTTCCATTATTTTGTTTGTTCTGGCTGGAATCTGTGTTCTGGCAGCGGTGATTCTATCTATAAAAGGCCGTCTGGAGGACCGGCACATGGAGGAGGCTGTAGATGCAGTGCGTCCGACGGTTTCGACCGATGTTGCTGCCGAAACTTCTTCTGCGGAATCTTATGCAGCAACGGAAACTGTCGCTTCGGAACCCGGTACCGGCCCCACCATAAGTGAGACTCTTTCTTCCGATGAATCAGGCTCCATTGATCGTATTGCCAATCCTTACACCGACAGTTTTCTTGCCAACAAGGATATGGCTGCCTGGCTCCGGATTCCGGGGACCAATATTGACTATCCTGTCATGTGGACTCCTGAAGATGAGACCTATTATCTCTATCGTGCTTTTGACGGCAGTGAGAACAAAAACGGATGTCTGCTATTGGACACTGACAGCTGTCTGGATCCTCTGACTACCAACCTTATTATTCACGGACACAATATGAAATCCGGTGCCATGTTTGGTAACCTGACAGATTACGAGGATCAGGCTTTCTACGAAAAACATAAAAATATCATCCTGTACACCGAAGAGTGTCAGCGCAATTATGAAGTGATCGCTGTCTTCCGCTCCCAGGTATACCGGAAAACCGATGAGGTATTTAAGTTCTACAAATTTTTCCAGGCCGGCACCCGGGAAGAATTTGATGACTTTTATAACAATATTAAACAATTATCCCAGTACGACACCGGTGTTACCGCAGAGTTTGGAGATCATTTTCTTACGTTATCCACTTGTGTATACCACGTAGAGCAGGGACGGTTTGTCGTGGTCGCAAAGGAAGTGGAGCCCGGTGATTTTTATCTTCCCGTACAGGAATAATCCACAGACTATCAGGAGGTTGCCTATGAAGAGAATCAAAAAGTTCGTCGCACTGCTCACGGTCGCTGCTGTATGCTTCACTGTTCCCGGTCTGGGAAAGCTTACTGTAAAAGCTGCAGAACCTGTCACCTACGTTGTCAGTTATTCTTCTGAAAAAGGAGATTGGATGTACAAGCAGGCATCCAGCTGGTCCGATGAAGCGTCGGAGCGGGAGCTGTACTATCTGCAGCAGAGCATTAAAGATGGGGATTATGTTGTCGTTGATAACAATAACGGCTCCGGCAATTCAAAGCCTCTGAAATTATCTGTCCGGTTAGGCAATCTGACCGTGAGGTCCTCCGCAGGAGAAACAGCTGTAGTTTATGCAAACGGTTATGACAATGTCTTTGTCCTGGTAAACACCACTGCAGCAATTAACGGTGATGTTTCTCATGCTTATGTGTACGGTAATGCCAGAGCCAACTTCAACAATAATGTAGATACTCTGGAAATGCTCGGTACCGAAGATGAGTCTGGGAACAATCTTCACGCTTATATCGGGTGTCTGGGTACTGTAAATCATCTCATTGCAAAAGATAACCGTGATCAGCTCACATACTATGAAGCTTACAATTTCGCACAAGGGAAGCTGACCGTTGAAGACGGCTCTCTGAAAACAGCCGGGCAGTACTACAGCAAGACCGAGGCGGCTTCTGCCGCAACTCCTGCCCCTGTTGCCGAACAGCCTGCTCAGACGACTGCTCCCACACAGTCTGTACAGAACACCGCTTCGTCTTCTGCATATGATGATGTTCCCAAGACCGGGGAAACTTCTATGGCAGTCTGGTTTCTGGGTGCGGCTGCGGTATGCCTGATCGGCGGATATGCTGTTCGTAGAAAACAGGTTCAGTAAATTGAGAGTTAGTAAAGAAATGCTATCAAATCCCCGTAGCCCTTGGCAGGG
>ENA-ORNF01001506-ORNF01001506.1-human-gut-metagenome-genome-assembly--contig:-NODE-1506-length-20099-cov-5.725803_pt1 | contig 20099 bp, 15 predicted proteins | sample MGYA00242110_ERZ509012 | MGnify/ENA primary metagenome ERZ509012 (study PRJEB26280, sample SAMEA2338714) | human gut metagenome | biome: human gut; feature: human-associated habitat; material: faeces...
TTATATGCCTCGGTAGCTCAGTCGGTAGAGCAAGGGACTGAAAATCCCTGTGTCGATGGTTCGATTCCATTCGGAGCCACCATGATGAAACAAAAGCTGGTATATCCGGCTTTTATTCTACCAAGAGCTTTTAAATAAAAACATACAATTTTCATTGTATGTTTTTTTTATAATTTTATTTTTTTTATGAATTGATTTATTTTTTTTGAAATGATTGGATATGCAGTTAATAAACGTTTATGAATATGTTGGTGTTTATTAATTTTGTCTTTTAATATTTTGCGGATATCTTCTGTTTTATCTTTAGCTTTTGAACTGGAAATTAATGTTCTAAAATGTATTAATACTTGAAAAGACAAAATAATATCAATTGTAAATAATATGATAAGCAATATGCAAATGATAAAGAGAGTTGAACAAGATAGTTGAGACAATTCATATATGAAAAAAGGATTGGTTACAAAATGAATAAAAAAACCGAGTAATCCAAATGGAATCATTGTTTTTAAACAAATTCGTCCATTAATATGAAACATTTCATCACTATAATCCCACCATCTAGCATGAAATACTTTTTCTAACACATAACTAGTAACATATTCTAATAAAGAACAAATAAAAATACATGAAATAAAAACAAATAAATAATTTTTAACAGGAATAAAGTATAGGAAGAATGAAATAAATAAGGCACCAAAACCATAGATAGGACAGTAAGGGCCAATAAAGAATCCACGGTTAATTATTTTTTTAGTACTTAAATAATGACCAATGATGTCTACTACCCATCCTAAGAAAGAATATATCATAAATAATAAAAATAATATTTCTAAATTTTTCATACTCCCACCACGATTCTACTTAAAAATATTATATCAAATATTTTTCTAACTTTTACATTATATTTTATTAAATAATATTTGTCAAAATGTTTGAAATTGTATATAATGGAATAGAAAATTAAAATTGGGAAAGGAGTAAGTTTTAATTAGCGCCAGGACCTAAATGGTTGACGAGGAATAGTAGTATCGAAAGATTCGGCGGATTCTACTACGGTTTGTGGTGATCGATACATATATGACAAAAAATAAAATCAAGATTATAACAAAACATATATGGACCACGAAAGGAAGGTTATATGTGCGGTATAGTAGGATACATTGGTCAAAAAGAAAAAACGATGAATGTATTATTAAATGGTTTAGAACGATTAGAATATCGTGGATATGACTCAACTGGAATTGCATATTTTCATAAAAATAATGTAGAAATTTTGAAAAAAACGGGAAAATTAAATCAATTAAAAAATACTGTGAATAAAAATATACAATCGGAAATTGGAATAGGCCACACTAGATGGGCAACACATGGAAAACCAAGTGAACTAAATGCTCATCCTCATTGTTGTGGAAAAATTACAGCAGTACATAATGGAATTATTGATAATTTTATGGAGTTAAAAAGCACTCTAATGAGTGAAGGCTACACTTTCAAAAGTGACACAGATACAGAAGTAGCTGCTGCTTACATTGATTCTTTATATAAAGAAAATAATGATATGATTAAGAGTTTAAGTATATGTGTTAATAAGTTTCTAGGTAGTTATGCTTTTGGTATTATTAATGAGTTAGAAACAGATGTATTATATGCTTTAAGAAAAGATAGTCCATTAATTATTGGAGTAGGAGAAAATGAAAACTTTATTGCAAGTGATGTGCCTTCTATTTTAAAGTATACTAATAAGTATATTGATATAGAGAATGACGAAATAGTTAAAATAACAAAAGATGAAGTTACTGTATATGATAAGAATTGCAATATTATTAATAAAGAAATAAGCGTGTTTGAAGGGGATGCTAATTTAGTAGAGAAGAATGGTTATGAGACATACATGCTTAAAGAAATACATGAAGAAGCAGAAGTTATAAAGAAGACTAGTGAATCAAGTATTGACTTTGATATAACAAAGTATGATGAAATAGATATAGTCGCTTGTGGAAGTGCTTATCATGCTGGACTAGTTGGTAAATACATGATAGAAAAACTATGTAACATAAAAGTGAATGTATGTATTGCAAGTGAATATCAATACGACAAACATTTTTATAAAGGTAAAACTTTAGTTATAGCAATAAGTCAAAGTGGGGAAACTGCAGACACAAAAAAATGTGTTAATATTGCAAATGATATGGGTGTTGATACTTTAGGAATTGTAAACGTTAAAGGAAGTAGTATTGCTAGAATATGTAAACATGTTATATATACTTTGGCAGGTCCTGAAATAGCAGTGGCAACAACAAAAGCTTATCTAGCACAAATTACAACACTTATACTACTTGCAGTTAAAAATAGTAAAGAAAAAATTAATGCTGAAGACTTACAAAAACTACCTTATTATATAGAAACTCTAATTAACAAAGATTACACTTCTCTTGCAAATATGCTTTATACAAAAGACGACATCTACTTTATCGGTAGAGGAATAGATTATGCTCTTTGTATGGAAGGAAGTTTAAAACTAAAAGAAATCAGTTATATACATAGTGAAGCTTATGCAGCAGGAGAACTAAAACACGGGACAATTTCATTAATTAGTGAAGGAACACCTGTTATAGTAGTTGCAACAAGTGATGAGTTATACTTAAAAACTATAAGTAATGCTAAAGAAGTTAAAGCAAGAGGTGCTTATGTAATACTAGTAACTGATAAAGAAGTTATTAATGAAGGAGTTTATGACGAGTTAATTAGTATTCCTAAAGTAACTGAAGAATTAAGACCAATCTTAACAATTATACCTTTACAATTAATAAGTTATGAAGTTGCTAAGTTAAAAGGCAACGATATTGATAAACCTAAGAATTTAGCTAAGAGTGTAACAGTGGAGTAAACAATGCTTAAACTCCTATTTAGTAAAGAATATATATTTTTATGGCTAATAGTTATCTTAATACCAATTATCCAAAAGAAAGTAATAGGTTTCTTTGGTGAATTTTGGGTTAAACTAGAACTTAAAAAATTAAAGAAAGACTACAAAGTTTTAAATAACGTAATTATAAGAACTATAGACAATTCCACTCATCAAATAGATCATATAGTAGTTTCTAAATATGGCATATTTGTAATAGAAACTAAGCAGATAAATGGGTATATTAAAGGTAACGATTACGACAAAAACTGGACTGTCAAAAGAGGAAAAAACACTTACTACATTAATAACCCAGTTCATCAAAATTATGGACATATAAAAGCTTTGTCTGAAGTCTTAGGAATAAACACTGATAAATTCATTTCAATTGTATGTATTTCAAGTCAAGCTAAAGTAAGAGTTAACTCAAAGTATGTAGTTAGAATTTTTAAGTTAGTTAAATATATTAAAAGTTATACAAACGAATTACTTTCAAATTATATAGAAGTGTATAACACTTTAGTTAGTAGAAATATTAAAGGCTACACTAATTCTAGAATGCATGTTAAAAGCGTAAAAGAAATAAAAAAAGTAACAGCTAATGACCTAATTAATAAATGCCCACTTTGCGGCGGAGAACTCGTTAACAGACAAAGCAAGTATGGTAGTTTCATAGGCTGTTCTAATTACCCTAGATGCAAGTTCAAAAAGTAACCAGAAGTCTCTTTTCTTAGAGGCTTTTTTAAATTGACTATATGATTTTTAAGAAAAATATAGTATAATAACAAGAGAAGGTGGTTTATATTCATGACTATTATTATTTTTATAGTTTTCTTAATATTCTGTTATATTTTTAGAGACTCATATAAAAACAAGCCAGAACCAAAAAAAGAAAAAACTAAAAAGAAAAACATATCTCCATATTCTGAAGAAGAAATGGACAAGTACTACTTAGAAGAATGGCAAAAAGACTTAGTAAGAGAAGGAAGATTTGCACCATGGAGTTTCAAAAAGAAATCTACTTATAGTGGCAAACTAAGTGATGGACAATACTATAAGGATGATGATGTAGGAAAAAGTGAGTAATTATGATTAATATACCCAGACCATGCAAAGAAGAAGTAATAAAATATTTAAATAAATGGGATTCATTAGAAAATTATGTATTGCAAGAAAAAAGTTTAGACAAACTATTTATTAATACTTATCCTAATAATATTGAAATAGAAGATATACTTATTAAAGTAAGTTCATTAAATGATTTTTATAGCACAAATATTTTTTCTGTTTTTCCAGTTGCAAAACACATATTAGAATTAAAAATTGATAAAAGGTTGAAAAGAAAAGACACAACTTTAGTTAATGATATATCCAATGTTGAAATAAATGGAAAAAATAAACATTTTTATTCATTTGCTACTAAATACTGTTCGCACCACGACCCAATTAATTATCCTATATACGATAATTATGTAGATAAAGTCTTAAACTATTTTAGAAAAAAAGACAGTTTTTGTAATTTTTCTAGTAAGGATTTAAAAGACTACGACAAATTTAAAATGCTTTTAATACAATTTAAAAAATTTTACAATATAGATGAATTCAATTTAAAAGATATAGATAGATATCTATGGCAACTTGGAAAAGAATACTTTCCTAAAAAGTATTGATTATTCTCATATTAATAATGTAAGAATTTATAATGCTTTATGTAGATAAAGTTTTAATTATAAGTACAGCATCATATATTATAAAGTACTAATAAGCTGATTGAAAACTTAATAATTTCATGATAAAATATATTTATAAATTGTTTGGAGATTAGAACTATGAAAAAATTAAAATTACAAAACTTGTATGCAAATAAATGTTCACTAGGGGGGGGGGCATTTATTATCTAATACCTTTCTTAGTTTTAATGTGTTCAAAAACAAAGATGGAATTTTTTGAGTTCCATCTTTTTGCATGCCATAAAAAGGAGTGTGAAGTATGACAATATTATATTTAATCTGTGCTGGAATAGCTTTCTTACTATTAACAGCAAATACTGGTAGTAGTAATGGAGTAGATGATGAAAATTTTGAAACAAGTAAAAATGAGAAAAAAAGAAAAAGAATATATCTCCATATTCTGAAGAAGAAATGGATAATTATTTCTTAGAAGAGTGGCAGAAGGAGCTTGTGCGAGAAGGAAGATTTGCACCATGGAGTTTTAAAAAGAAATCAACTTCAAGTGAACCACTTAGTGATGGTCAGTACTATAAAGATGATTCAGATAATTAGGAGGTAAATAAAATGGGATTATTTAAGAGTTTAGTAGAATTTAGTACAAAATGGAAACTTATAGATAAGCATGGTTGGGGTGCAGGACTTTTATATGAAGACGAAGTTAACAAAAGAAAGTTAGACAAACTTGATAGAGAATACTCAAATATACTAGAAGAAGGTAAAAAAGACTACTTTAAAATAGGTGATGACATAATTAAAAATAACAAATATATAACTAAAGAAGAAAAAGAAGAATTGTTTAGTATTCTATCTAAAATTGATAATACAAATGACAGTGATTTAGTTATTATGCTTGGAAATGAGTTAAAAACAATTGGACGAAAGATTATATTCAATAATTATATAAGAGATGTTTTAATGCAAATAAACGATGTAGTTATGAACAATGAAAAAATTTATCCAGAAGAAAGACAAACCTTTTTAGATTACTATGACAAAATAAATAAAGTTGACGATTTTACTAGGAAGAAATATCTAATCATTGAACTATTAGATTACTTAGAGACTAATAAAATAAAAATAACTAACAGAAAAGAATTTACTGATGGAATAGATATGCTTAATAAAACAATAGAGGAAGATAAATAATATGGAAGACTATAGTACTAAATTAACCGCTGAACCATTTTTATATAACGAAACTAAAATAATTGGAGAGTATTTATTAAGTGGAGAAAATGTTCAGGAATTAAAAAGAAAAAATATAGAAGAAAACTTAATTAAGCATAAAAAACAAGGAAGTGTTAAGAGAACTAATGCACCAATATTTAGAAGACTAGAAGCAATGAATAATGATATACTAGAAAATTTTGTTTATTCAGATGTAGAAACTAGTAAATATTTATTAGTATATGCAATTATGAAAACAGATAAATTGGTAAGAGATTTTATTATAGAAGTATACAAAGACAAAATAATTATGAGAAATGAATACATAGAAAAATATGATATAAATAGATGGTATGAAATGAAAAAAGAATCTAGTGTTTCACTAAAAAACAAGTCTGACATAACTAACAATAAAGCTAAACAAGTTATAATGAAAATTTTACAAGACTCAGGCATGGTGGTAAAGGAAACAAATAATAGATTTAGAATTATCAAACCGCTTCTTAATGATAAGTTTATACATCTATTAGAAGAAAATAAAGATATAGAATATGCTAAAGCTATTGGAGGTTTGTTATGAAAAGTATAAGTCAAAGACTACAGGAATTAACAGAAAAATTAAATAATGATGACATATTTAAATCGGTTGGATTAGGAAATGAAATTAACTTTTATGTATTTGACTATGATCCTGCTGATGAATATGTTGTAAGAGATTACTTATATAAGTATCTAGTTGAAAAGAAAGATAATATTTTAATATTTGATATTTATGACATTATAATAGATTATTTAAAGGAAAGAAAACTTATGGATAAGTGTATAGATTTTGAAAAGAAGAAAGATATAAAGTATTTAAATAAAGTTATATCTAAATCACTTGGAATAGGAACAGCTAATGATGTTATTGTTAATAGCATTAAAAATTCATTAGAGCCTAAAAAAATTGTTTTGATAACTGGAATAAGTAAATGTTATGGCATTTTAAGAGGACATACAGTATTAAATAATTTACATAGTGTAGTAACATCTAATCCGCTCGTAATGTTTTATCCAGGAAGTTATAATGGACAAAGTTTTAGATTATTTGATATTTTTGATAATGATAATTACTACCGTGCTTTTAGTATAGTAGATAGAAAGTAGGAGAATGTTATGGAGAAGTTAAAAAGTATTTATAAAAAGGACATTGAAAGAGAAATACAAGGTGTTATTAAAGTAGACGATGAAAATTTTATTGAACAAGAATTAGATGAATATGTAGTAACAAACGAATTATTAAAGCATTTCAAAAATTTTTTTGAAGCATATGATTTAGGAGTAAAAGGTAAAACAGAAAAGATGGGAGTATGGATTTCCGGCTTCTTTGGAAGTGGTAAGTCTCACTTTCTTAAAATGATTTCATATCTTTTAGAAAATAAAACCGTAAAAGGAAGAAGTGCAGTTTCGTATTTTGAAGATAAAATTAATGATAAAGAATTACTAAACTTAATAAAAGAAGACACTAGTATATCTAGCGATATTATATTATTTAACATTGATTCTAAATCTGGTAATTCAAATGGTTCAAAAGATAAAATATTGGAAGTTTTCGAAAAAGTATTTAATGAGAAAATGGGATTATCAACCAATCCATTTGTAGCTGAAATAGAAAGATTTTTAATAAAGAGTAATAAATACAAAGAATTTATTGAAGAATTTAATAAACACTCATTTTATAGTTGGGAAGAAAGTAGAGATAGTCTACAATTTGTAGAAGATGAGTTTGCTTTATCATATTCAAAAGTATTAGGTAAATCTGAAGAAGAAAGTAGAAGCATAATAGAAAGAACAGAAAATAATTACACAGTATCTGTAGAGGAATTTGCTAAAAGAGTAAATGAATATTTGTGTTCTAAAGAAGATAATCATCACATTATTTTCTTAGTTGATGAAGTAGGACAATACATAGGAAATGATAGAAATCTAATGCTTAATTTACAAACAATTGTAGAAGATTTAGGAATAATGTGTGGTGGTAAAGCATGGGTTATAGTCACTTCACAAGGCGCTATTGATGATTATGTTAAAGTTCAAGGTAACGATTTTTCTAAAATTCAAGGAAGGTTTGATACTAAGTTATCTTTGTCAAGTTCTGATATTGATGAAGTAATCAAAAAAAGAATATTAGAAAAAACAGAAGAAGCAAGTAAAACACTAAACACTATATATGAAAGTAAATCTTCAATAATTAAAAATTTACTAACATTTAACTCAACTTCAACTCAAGAGTTATATGAAGATAACAGCGACTTTATAGCAACATATCCGTTTATTCCTTATCAATTTAAGTTATTACAGGATGTATTTACTGATATAAGAAAACATGGATATTCTGGAAAACACTTATCTAGTGGAGAAAGAAGTACTTTAGGAGCTTTTCAACAAACTGCTAAAGAGTTTAAAGATAATGAAATTGGAACACTAATACCATTCTATGCTTTTTATGATACTATTGAGAAGTTTTTAGAACCTCAAATAACTAGAGTAATAAATCATGCTAATGATTTAGTTAAAGACGATAAACTAAAAGATATAGATGTAAATATACTTAAAATGTTATTTATGTTAAAAAATATTAAAGAGATACCTTCAAATGTTGATAATTTATCCACTTTATATGTATCAAACATTGATGATGATAAAATTAGTTTAAAGGATGAAATTAACGATTCTTTAAGAAGATTATTAAAAGAAGTTCTAATACAAAGAAATAACGATATTTATAAGTTTTTGACTGACGAAGAACAAGAAATAAATAGAGAAATAAATCAAATGGACGTTGACCCTAGTAAACTTTTTGAATTTATAGGTAATATTATTTTTAGTAATATTTACTTAGAACCCAGAGTGAAATATAAAGATAAACCATTTGACTTTAGTAAATATATAGATGATTTTATGATATCTTCTTTTGATTCTGAAATAGGTTTAAAAATAATTACTGATTCAAGTTCAGATGTTAGTGAAATAATTATGAAGTCAGCTAGTGAAAAGAATTGTGTTTTTGTTAAACTAGATTTATCTGGTACCATTATAGATGACATATATTCCAATTTAAAATATGATCAATATAAAAGGGTTAGTTATAAGTCTTCCATAAATGAAACAGTTGAAAGTATCTTAAAAATAAAAGATATAGAGTATAGAAACGCTTATGCTAGGATTAAAGATTATATTAAAGAACAACTAGGAGAATCTGAAATTTATGTTAACGGAGAAAAACTAAATATTAGTTCTAAAGATCCTAAAACTAGAATAAACGAAGCATTAATAACACTAATAAAAGATATTTATAACAAATATTCATATATTGAAGGTCATTTTGATAAAAATGCAATAAGAGAGCTATTTTTTAATAAACAGATGTCATACGATTTTGACATTGAAACTAGCTATGAAAAAGCATATGAAGTAATTAAAGACTATATAACTGAACAAAACGAATGTAGAAAGCCAGTAACTATTAGAAGCTTATTACAACACTATGAAAAAGCACCATATGGTTTTAATGAGGATGATGTTCTTTATATATTAACTAAGTTATTAAAAAATGAAGTAGTGTCATTTATTTATGCTAATGAATTACAAAGCACTTTGAGCGAAGATACTTTAAATAAAATAATAAAAAGAGAATATTACGAAAAAACATTAATTAAATTAAGAATTAAAATTGATACTAATTTAATAAATGATTTAAGAACAGTTGCAAGAGATGCTTTTGATGATATAGATTTACCAAATGATGAAGATGGAATGTTACAGAAATTCAAAAAAGATTTACAAGACATGTTAAATAAATTAAATAGTAAGTCTGCCGAATATTTAGTAGAAACCAAGTATCCATATCCTGGAAAAAGTATAATTGACAACTATAACTCATTAATTACTAAAATTATAAAAATCAAAGAAAATATAGATGTATTTACAGAAACGTCTAATAGTAAAGAAGAATTTAACACTCTAGCCCCTAAAGTAGAAGAAGTATTTAATTTCTTTAATGGACCTCAAAAATTATGTTTTGATGAAAGTAAAAAAACTATTGAAGTATTTGATAATAATGTTGATTTTATTGATAATAATGAAGAAGTAACTAGTACTGTAAAAGAAATTAAAAATATATTAACTAGTGAAGAACCTTGTTCAAAAATACAAGAACTTCCATTACTTAGAGAAAAACTTAATAATTTACTGACTAGCATGTATGAAGAAAAGGCAAAACCAATAATTGAAGAAGTTGAAGATACTATTACATATTTTGAAAATGAAACAAAAAATGCAGGTGTAGATGTAAGCTTTGCTGATGGTTATATAAATACTTGTAAAAATATGATAAATGCTCTAAACACATCAAATGAATTAAGAAATATCTATGCACAGAAAACAAGAATAGAACAATTTAAAGAAACGTTTGATAATGCTTTAGAGTATGAAAAAAGTAAAAAAGATGCTATTAATGAGAGTGGAGAAGTTATAGAAGAAAAGTTAAAAACAAGGACTATAGTAAAAACTGAAAACTTAATTAGACATTCTTATGAAATAAACTCTAAAGAAGATATAGACAAATTTATTAATGAATTAAGAGATAAATTGTTAAAAGAATTTGAGAAGAACAATAACTTGACAATAAAGTAAAGGAGAGATTTATGAAAGAAAATGAAAGTATAATAAAGATAATTAAAATTGTAAGTATTGTTATAGTTATTATATTATTAATAATCATATTTCTTGATTATTTCAATATCAGAAGTATATTTCCATTTAATCAATTAACTATTCAATACGATTGGTTAGGAGTTGTTGCAGCAATTATTGGAGGATTATTAAGTGCCGTAGGAACTTATATAGGTATTATATTAACGCTAGAAAATGAGCGAGAAAATAATGAAAAAAAAGATATAGAAGAAAGAAAAAGAAACGGATATTCATATTTAACTTTTACAAATAATCCTATTATTTTGACTATATCCCTAGATTCAATTATATGGCAATTGAATGATAAACAAAATATTTTAATAGGTACAAATGTAAGAGTTGGTGGGAATAATTATTTGGATATTGAATTGAATTTTAAAAATTTAAATAATAATTATCCTAGTGCTGCACTTATAGAGGATATGTTAATTCAATATGATTTTAATTTTGAAAATAATAAAAAAAATTTTAACAAAAGTTTATTTTTAAAAGGATATAACAAGGAATATAAATCAGTTACTATAAAAAATAATGAAAGTGTTGACTTTTCTAGTAAAGCATTAATAAACAAAAATGAGTTAGAAGAATTAGTTGATTTTTTAGTAAAAAGTGAATTTATTGATGTAACATTAAATATAAAATTCGCAAATGCAAATGGAGTTGTAACATATGGACAATATATGGCTGAATTAAAAAAAGAAAATAGTATTAAAATAGGAACAGAAAAATGCCAAGGCTCTAATAAAGAAAAAATAAATTATGTTGCTGAAAACACATATTTCATCATTAAAAATATTGAGTACATGGAAAATTATACTAATAAAATATTTGGAGGTACTAATGGATAAAGCAGTATTAAAAAAGTTTGCAATTGAGTCACGCAGTGACTTAATGAGCAGAATGAGTAAAGAAATAGATAAATTATATTATAATGAAAATTTTGATGTTAATAAACAAGGCGAATTATATATATTGACTAATGATAAAAATCATACTTTAAAATTAACTGAAGAAGAATATAATAAAAGAGAATTATTAATTAAAAGGATTAATGAAGTATCATATGAACAAGTTGTAGAAGAATCAGCATACACTTGGTTTAACAGAATAATTGCAATTAGATATATGGAAATACATGATTATTTACCATTAACTAAAGATAATAGAAGTATAGGAATAAGAGTATTATCTTCAAAAGATAATACTCCAGATCCTGAAATACTTAAGTTTTCTATTTTAAATAGTAATGAATTGAATATTAACTTTAATTTAGAAAAATATAATAGTTTATCAGAAGAAAATAGATATACATATATTTTATCTTTAATATGTAAAAAATTAAGTAAAGTAATTCCGCAAGTATTTGATGGTATTACAGATTATATTGATATTTTAATACCAGATAATTTATTAAGTGATTCAGGCTTTATAACTAAATTAATAAAAGAAGTACCAGAAGAAAACTTTAATAATGTTGAAGTAATAGGATGGCTTTATCAGTATTATAATCAAACTGAGAAAGATAGAGTTATATCTGCTAAAAAAGCATATAAAAAGAATGAAATACCATATGCAACACAGTTATTTACTCCAGACTGGATAGTTAAATATATGGTAGAAAACTCTCTTGGTAGATATTATGTAGAACACAATAATGACAAAGACATTATAAATCACTGGAAGTACTTTATAAATGATAATTTGACTATAAACAACAATAGAATTGATCCAAAACAAATTACTTTTATAGATCCTTGCTGTGGTAGTGGGCATATACTAGTTTATGCTTTTGAAGTACTATATCAAATATATTTAAACTCAGGATATAGTAAAAATGATATACCAGAACTTATATTAACAAACAATTTGTATGGTCTAGACATAGATGACAGAGCTGGACAGCTTGCGATTTTATCAGTTTTATTAAAAGCAAGAGAATATGAAAAAAATATATTTAATAAGGAAATTGTAAGAAACTTGAATATTATGAGTATTCAAGAATCTGATAGTATAGATAAATCTTCTTTATACTTTTTAAATAATGGAGAATTAAAAGATAAATTAATATATTTAATTAATACATTTGAAAATGCTAAAGAAATAGGTTCATTGCTTTTAGTAGATGCATATGATTATTTATCTTTAATTAATAAAATTAGAGAAGACAATAACTTATTTAATTCTTCGATGATGGAAAAACTAGAATCATTATTAAAAGTCGCTTATATTCTTCAAAAGAAGTATGACGTGGTTGTTACTAATCCACCATATATGAGTCAAAGCTATATGCCTACTCATTTAAAATCATATCTAAACAAATTTTATTTAATTTCAAAAAATGATCTTTGCACAGCTTTTATGAATTCTAGTCTTGTTACAAAATTGGGTTATTTGGGTATGATTACTCAACAAAGTTGGATGTTTTTGTCAAGCTTTGAAAACTTGAGGAAAAATATAATAGAAAATAAGAATATTGTTTGTATGCTTCAATTGGGTTCTCATGCATTTGAAGAAATTGGTGGAGAAGTTGTTCAAACTACTAGTTTTATTATACAAAATAAAGTAATTAATGATAAATCTATATTTTTCAGGTTGGTTAATTATGATGACGCAAAAACAAAGGAAAGAAAATTCTTAGAAATAAATAATAATAAATTAAATGATTATTATTTGAAAGAACAAAATGAATTTTTAAAGATACCAGGTTGTCCTATTGCTTATTGGATAAGTAAAAGGTATATCAGAATCTTTGAACAAAATGAAAGGTTAGCGAATAAGGCTAATGTTAAACAAGGGTTAGCAACTGGAGATAACAATCGTTTTTTAAGAGAATGGTATGAGGTTAATATAAATAATACTTTATTAGATTCAAAGAGTGTACAAGAATCAAAAAAATCTAGCGCAAAATGGTTTCCTTATAATAAAGGTGGGGAATTTAGAAAATGGTATGGAAATAATGATTATGTGGTTGATTGGAAAGATGATGGCAAAACCATAAAAAATTTAAGAGATTTTAATGGGAATTTAAAATCTAGACCACAAAACACTAATTTCTATTTCAATGAATCTATAACTTGGTCAAAAATTTCTAGTAGTTCTATTTCATTCAGATATAAACCATTTGGTCATATTTTTGATGTTGCTGGGACAAGTATATTTTCAAATAAAGAAAATCTTATATATTTATTAGGCTTATGTAATTCAAAAGTAATACTTTCAATTTTAAATGCTACTTCCCCTACATTAAACTTTGAAGTAGGACAAATTTCTTCTTTGCCTATCAAATATGAAAAGAATGAAGAAATCGCAAAATTAGTTAATAACAATATTTCTATTTCTAAACTTGACTGGGATTCGTTTGAAATAAGTTGGGACTTTAAAAAACATCCATTATTAGAATTTATAACTTCACTTCCTGGGTTACATGATACTGATGTTAAAGTGTCTCCAACTCATGTTAAAATTATAAAAAATAATTATGGAGAAGAATGTTTTATAGCAGATAAAATGCCTATGAACGCCAAAATATCAGATGCGTATGATAGATGGAAAGAGTTTTGTGATAAACAATTTAATACTTTAAAACATAATGAAGAAGAATTAAATAGAATATTTATTGATATTTATGAATTACAAGATGAACTAACATCTGAAGAAGAAGATAAAGATGTAACTATAAGAAAAGCAGATAAATTAAGGGATATTAAGTCATTTATATCATATGCAGTTGGATGCATGTTTGGAAGATATTCACTTGATGAGGAAGGGTTAATTTATGCAGGTGGAGAATTTGATAGTTCTAAATATAAAACTTATAAAGCAGATGAAGATAATATTATTCCAATAACTGATCAAACCTATTTTAAAGATGATATAGTAGAGAAATTTAAAGAATTTTTAAAAGTTACTTTTGGAGATCAAACATTAAATGAAAATATGGATTATATTGCAAAAGCACTAGGTAATAAAATAGGCGAATCTAGTGAAGATACAATAAGAAGATACTTTGTTAATGATTTCTTTAACGACCATGTAAAAATATATCAAAAGAGACCAATTTACTGGTTACTTGATAGTGGTAAAAAGAATGGGTTTAAAGCATTAATATATATGCACAGATACAATGAAAACTTAATACCTAAAGCAAGATTAGATTATCTACATAAAGTTCAAAGTGTGTATGAAAAAAGAAAATTAGAACTAGAAAATATATCAAATGAAGACTTAAGTTTAATAGAAAAGAAAAATATTCAAAAAGAGTTATTGGATTTAAATGCTAAACTAGCTGAAATAAAAGTATTTGATGAAAAGATAAATCATATTGCTAATCAAAGAATAAATATTGACTTAGATGATGGTGTTAAAGTCAATTATGAAAAGTTTAGTGATATATTAGCAAAGATTAAGTAGGAGGTGTAAACTCAATGGAAAAAACATATGAATTGAAATTTCATTATGTTAATCAAAACATGGTTTTACATAGTATATTAGATAATTTAAATATAATTGTTGATGACGTTAATTATAAAGTTATCTATGATCAATATAATTTAGAAAAAATAATGAATTTTGAAGAATATTCTAAATCAGAACAAAATGTAAGAGTTATTTTATCCACTAATAAAAAAGATGAAGATTTTGATCATTTGTTTCTGACCTTTTATAGTTTTATAAATATTATTATAGGCTTTTTTCCTACATTAATTTCTGGAATAACTGAATTTGAACTTTCAAAAAAATATTTTAGTAATTATATGTATATAAGAAATGATACTGTATTTTTAGAAGATGATTTAAATATAGATTTTACAAATGCATATAAAGAATATTTAGATATTTTAAAAACATCATATTTTCAGATAGATTATTTTTCCTATATAACAAGCATCAACAATTTATACATACCAGAAATTTCAGTAGTTAATATATTACAAGTATTTGATGGATTATATGATAACCTAGAAATTTTAGAAAAATCAAGTTTTATTTCTCAAAAATTAAGTAATAGTAAATTAAAAAAAATAAGAAAGAATATTTGTACAACATTTGAAATTAATAGAAACGAAATATTAAAAATTATAGATAAAGATTATAAAAATAAATCAACTGAATATGATGAATTATTTAACAAATTAAAAGACGACTTGAAAAATTCCATTTTACAATTAGGAAATGTTAATTTTGATAACAAATTGAGAGAAATATTTAATTATGTTACTCAAAACTATGAGATATTTAATTATGAGAAGAAAAGTAAAGAAAAATATGAAGAATTTTTAAATAAATGTAAAAAAACTCGAAATTCATTTTCTCATTCTTTTGATTCCGATAGAAAATTTAATGGTTTTGAATCGTCTATGTATATATTTAAATTTGTCTTAACTTTTAGATTATTAATTTTAGAAGAAATGAAATTAACAGAATATATTAGTAAATCTAAAATAAAAAAATTTGTTGATGAGATTGACAAAAGATTAGAAAAAGGAGAATGATAAAAATGGAAGAAGTAATTAATCATTTAAAAGAGATACTATATAGTCCTTTTAATAGAGAAGATGAAAAAAGTAGAACAAGAAAAATAATATTTTGGTATGATCCAAAAAAAGAATATGAAAGTACTATTGATGAGTTAGAACTTGATAACACTGAAATAATTAAATATGATAAAAATAGTTTTTGGATAAGATACCACATAGAAAGAGAAGAGTTATCTAAGAATATAATTATTTATTTTCCTTTTGATAGAAGAAACAACTTAGACAACGATTTACTTGATTTAGAAGTTTCCAATAGTGATTTAATATTTAACCCTGATATGGTTAATATAAAGTTAAGAAGTTTGGGCCTTAAAAACGAGTTTAGACCTTTAATTATCAAATATGAAAAGTTCTTTGCTAATAATAAAAGATTAATTGAATTTAAAAACTTTGACATAGAAAAGAATATTAATAATTTTGATTTAGTAGTTACTTCAGTATTACTTAAGATTAAAACCATAAATGAAGATGAAATTTTAAAGGAAATTATTAAAAGTTATTACTTTAATGAAAATAAGTATGAAGAATTATTTAAGTTTGGAAATATAGAATTCATCTTAGGCTTAATCAACAATTATTTTGGAAGTGGAGTAACTGATTATAAAGAATTATCTCACCTATATGAACAAATAATTATATCTTATTTTAGTTATAATACTAAAGGAATAATTAATTCTAAAATGATAAAAAAAGAAACTAACAATTATGTATTTGTTAATAACTTAATGAGAGATAAAAATACTAAAGAATGCTTTGAATTGATTTCTAGACAAGTTGAAAAAAAATATAAGATTAGTGAATTACTTACCAAAGTAGAAACTAGTACATATATGAATAATGATGCTTTTGAAGTATTAGATAAAAATATTTTAACTTATTTAGTTGATAAACTAGTAAATAACTCAGTTGAATATGATTTATATGAAAATTATATAGATGAAAGAGAAAATAAGTATTTTTATTGTAGATATGAGAATGAATATAAATTTTTAAAATACATTAACAGTTTCTTAAGTAAAATTGAAAATATTGTAAAATCAATTAAAGAAGAAGATATAGATGAATTTGCTAATAAATATGCAAATACTTTATATGAAATAGATACTTTATATAGAAAAATATATTTCTATTATGATAAAATAGAAGATAATGATATTTACATTGAATTAAAGAATAAAATAGAAGACATATATATGGAAGACTTTATCAGTAAATTATCAATTAAATGGAGTGGCTCTTTAGAGACTATGGGAAGGTATGACTCTAATAATATAAAGTTACAAAGTAACTTTTATAAAGATTTTATATTACCATATAAAGATAAAAGAGATAGAGTATTTGTTATTATATCCGATGCATTCAGGTATGAATGTGCAAAAGAATTAAATAGCAAATTAACTTTATATGCTAAAAGCGATTTAAGTTTTATGCAGGGAGTAGTACCGTCATATACAAAACTAGGAATGGCATCTTTACTCCCACATAAAAGTATTTCTAGAGTTAACAATTCTGATGATATTTTAGTTGATAATATGCCTTCTAGTTCAACCGAAGATAGGGAGAAAATACTTATTAATGAAAATAGTGATTCTCTAGCTATTACATTTAGTGAACTTGCCGATATGACTAAAGTTGAGTGGAAGAAAATATTTTCGGGTAAAAAGGTTGTTTATATTTATCATAATATTATTGATGCAATGGGAGAACATAATGAAAAAGACGTATTTGATGCTTGCGATGTTTGTATTAAAGAATTAGAAAAATTGATAAAAGATTTACATAATACATTCTCTGGAATAACTGCTTTTATAACTGCTGATCATGGTTTCTTTTATAAAAGAAGTAAAGTACAAAGTTATGAAAAAACAAACAGAAAAGATAATTCTATATTACAGAAAACAAGATATTCTTATTCAAATGAAAAGATGAATGAAGAAGGTATTTTGTCTATAAGTTTAGATTATATATTTGGAGATAACAGCGGATATGTTGACGTTCCTAAAGGAAACATGATATTCGCTAGACAGGGAAGTGGCGTTAATTATTTACATGGTGGAGTACTTCCACAAGAAATAATTGTACCAGTAATAAGCTTTAAATCAAGTAAACAAAATGATGAAATTAAAAAAGTTGGAATAGCATATACTGGTCTGTCTAATAAAATAACAAGTGAAATAGTTTATTTAGAATTTTTACAAGATACTAATGTAGATGAAAACTATAGTGAAGCAAGATATACATTACATTTTGAAGATGAAGAAGGAATAAGAGTATCTGATGAGTGTACAATTATTGCTAATTACACTAACACTCCGGTTAAAGAAAGAATTTTTAGAGAAAAATTTGTATTTAAAAATATTAGATTTGATAGAAACAAACCATATTATTTAATTGTTGTTGATGAAGAAAACAATGAAATAATTAACAAAGTTAAGTTTTATATTGAAAGAATTAACATCGATTAATAAAGTCAATATTTAATTGTAAGGCCCATTTCTTAAATAAGAAATGGGCCTTAATTTCTACAATTTTTTTTTAAATTTATTAAAATTTACATATATGTAAGATAAATCGTTAATTAAATTTATATATCTTTTGTCTTTTGGATTTTTGAAAATATCAATAATAAATTTGACAATCAGTATTGGTACCAAAGTACAAAGTAAAACAGCAAGTGTCGAATCAATTGTTTTGTTAATCATTTCTATATTTAAGGATTTTGTTTCTGTGTTATATGCAACACCAATGAATGCTGCAAGTGAAAAAAATATAGTAATAATCAACTCAAGAAGATTTGGCACTGTTTTGATAGGTTTTTCACTAATAAAGTAATCTATTGCAAATTTTAAATCACTTTTTGTTTTGAGATTATATTGTTTTAATAATTTTATAATTGAATCAAATTTTAATTTTTCTATTTTATTGTTGTAAGCTTTAATTCTACTTTTTATCCCTTTTTCTTTCACATTAGTGCCTTTCATTATTTTAAAATAATCGATTAAAAAGTAAGACACATTAGCTATTATTAAAAGAATAAAAACAAATAACAAAGAAAAATTAAAGTATAAAGAAAAAGGTGAAATTAATACGGAAAAACCCCAATAAAATATATTGAATTTCATTTCTCTTGAATCTTTTTTATATTTTCTCATTAAATCTTCAAACATATTTTGACCTCCTTGTTTGTTATTATATCATAACTTTACTTCAAAATGATTTCAATTAATATTAATTATTAAAATTTTTCTTATATCAACTAGTACTTTAATTTTCATGTATAATAATATGCTTAAAAAATGTTAAAAAAGAAAAAAGCCCCGCAAGGGCTTTTCCCAGTTAGGGTGGCGTATTTAAGATACGCTTAAATAAAACTATTCACTACCTAACTATCGACCTGACGAGATGTTCTCCGGTAAATTAATAGTACTATATTTTTATTGTTGTGTCAATATTTAAATTTTCTTACCTTCTATCATTTAAAGTAATACCAATTTCCTTTAATTCATCTCTAATCTTGTCAGATTCAGCATAATTTTTTTCTTCTCTATATTTATTTCTAATACTTTGTATAATGTTAATTAACTCAGCTTCCTTATTAGAACTTGTCTCTGTAAAAGATAGACCCAAAATATCTTCAGCATACTCACTAATGAAGTTATTATAACTTATTAGTTTATCAATATTCTTACTTGTTTGAAGTTCAGTATTTGCAAGCTTAATTATCTCATACAAATAAGTAATTGCAAGTCCTGTGTTAAAATCATCATCCATTGCTTCAGTAAACTTCTTTTTTAGGATGCTAACAGTTTCATCATCACTTACATATTCATCCACATCTTTAATAGCATTTCTTAAATTACTAACAGTTTCACTAACTTTCTTAAATTGTTTTTCAGTATCAAGTAGTTGTTCATCGTTAAAATCTGTTGGCTTTCTATAATGGTTTTGTAGTATATAGAAACGTACTACCATTGGGTTATATTTTTTAAATAAGTCATCAAGAGTTATAAAGTTTCCTAAACTCTT
>ENA-ORNF01001509-ORNF01001509.1-human-gut-metagenome-genome-assembly--contig:-NODE-1509-length-20091-cov-6.036534_pt1 | contig 20091 bp, 15 predicted proteins | sample MGYA00242110_ERZ509012 | MGnify/ENA primary metagenome ERZ509012 (study PRJEB26280, sample SAMEA2338714) | human gut metagenome | biome: human gut; feature: human-associated habitat; material: faeces...
CACGGTCGTTTGTAAGACTGCGGGGATTTTTATCACTGTCTGATAAAGTAAATGTATATGTATATGTCGGATCTCCGTTGGCATCATATTCACAGGTATATTCCCAGGAATCATAGTAGAATTCCTGATTGCCAAGGTCGATCACACCACCCTGATCCGACAGATTACACTTGTTCAGATCCTGCAGATAAGCCTTGGTTACCTTCACGGTTACGGTATCATGTGTCTTGCCGTCCACGGTGGTGGTTCCGGTAGCTGTCACCTGTCCGCTGAAATTCTCACCGTTGTTGCCGTCACGGGTCTGGATCAGTCCTGCCAGATCTCCGCCCATGGAAGCATTGTACAGGTTGAACTTCTGACCGTCTGACCAATAGATCTCATAGAGACCGTCAATATCTGTCTGGTTGACCTTCTCGTAGGAAGTTCTCGCCACGCATTCCAGTCCGTTGTAATCGCTGCTGTCTACCAGCATCTGTCCACCTGCGATCTTGACCATATATCTGTTGGCACCGGTCTCCCGGTTCTCATTGTTGGCATCAATGATCGGTGTCTCTTTGACCTGCACATCCACGATTTTGGACAATTCATCGACCAGCAGTGTCCGTCTGTCGCGAAGTTCATTCGCCTTGACACCTGTCAATTCAATGGTGTTGATCTGTTTATTCAAAGTGGCGATCTCACCGGCGATGGAATTAATCTGATCCACCTTCAGCTTGATCTCCTGATTGATGTCTTTCTGTACTTTTTCCAGATTGCCTGCCATGCCGTTAAAATACTCCGTCAGAGCCCCTGCATAGCCTACAAACTGGGACTTTGCGGTAGCGCTGCCGGGATCCTTCAGTAATGCCTGCATGCCAGTCACCATCAGCTGGTCAAAGATGGTCTTGAAGCCGGTGCTCTTACCGTCATCATCAAAATAGGTCTCCAGCTGCTGCATATAGTACTGCTTCATATCGTACTCGCCCAGCTGCGCATTGTTGTCCCAGAATCTTCCGTCATAGAACTCATCCCGGACACGTTCAATTGCCAGTGTCTCTACACCGGCGCCGGCACAGCCATAGGTCTGGAATACCCGCAGGGCATTGGCTGCCTGCTGGGTGACCTGCTGTCTGCTGTAGCCTTCCGTCTGCACGTTGGCAATGTTATTGGAAGTGGTATTCATAGCCGCATTGCTGGCCAGAAGTCCTGTATATGCAATATTTAATCCAAAAAATTGTGAGGGCATTGATTACTGCCTCCTTCCTAATACGAAACCTGGTATTCTGTCTTTACGCATCAAACTCCCAGCGTGGAAAGAATGTGTTCCAGCATCTCACTGATCACGTTGATATAACGGCTGGATGCGTTGTATGCGTTCTGGAACTTGATCATGTTGGACAGTTCCTCGTCTGTGGAAACACCGATAACCTGTTCCCTGGCGCTCTGTGTAGCTTCCACAGTAGTGACCTGATTCTCATAAATACTCCGGAATACATATCCGGAATTTGCCACCTGGGATACCAGATCCGTATAATAATCTACAAAAGTAGTCTTCTTCTGTACATTAGGATTCAGCGTATAGGCTTCCTCCGTAAAGGCAGCCTTTAATGCCTCTGCAGTTTCTTTATCCTCGGAACCGTCCGCCAGTCTGAAGCCCAGCTTGGAGGGTTCCTGCATCAGTGTGGGATTTACCTGCAGATTGCCGATGGTATACAAGCTCTCTGGGCTGTCCGGATATTCTTCATTCATGACCCAGTAATCCTTACCATCCTCACCTGTCACCTTGCGATAACCGTCTGTGGTCACCTTGGTAAATAACTGGATCGGGCTGCCGTCATCCATGCGCATGTAGCCGCCCGGTTCTACCGCACAATATTTTACATTTTTAAGTGTTGTGACACCATCCGCCAGCTTCAGATCTCCGGTCTGTACACCCGCAGCCTTTGCCAGAATGTCATTCACCTTCGTCACCACGTTGTGGATCATCTGGTCGAATTCTGCCTGGATGTTCATGACAACAGACTGGGAAACACCGTCGTATTTTCCTTCCATCAGATCCGTATAATTGGCTCTGTGATCTCCTCTGGCCAAAAGCATTGCTTTCAGGCCACCGACATCCGTCCCCAGGTCGGAAGAAATCTCGACTGACAGATCAAATACCTCTGCGCCGTCAATGTTATAGACTCTGGTGCCGTCACCCCTTACGGTATAGGTGGCATCCTGTGGCCAGAAAGGTGTATGGAAACCGGTAGCTTCATCTGTCTTCAATGCAATCTCATAGCAGGTTCCGTCTTTTACAAAGTCCACACCTTCGATCTTTACGGATACACTGCCGTAACGGTCTTCGGAAAAGCTCATATTTGTCAGCTGCGCCAGTTCATCCAGGATCTGGTTTCTCGCATCTCTCAGATCATTGGCATGCTCGATGCCGCCGCTCTCGACCGCCCGGATCTGGTCATTCAGGGTCAACAGCTGATTGCCGTATTTATTAATCTTATCTACATTCTGCTTGATCTGTGTATTCAGATTATCCTGATAGGAGCTTAAACCGTCATATACCGCTCCGGCTCTCTGTACGAATTCCGCCGCTCTCTGCACCAGCATGCCCTGTGTTACAGAACTGCTGGGATCCTTGGCCAGCTCCTGAATCGCAGTCCAGAAATCCGTCATGGTCGTCTGGAATGCCTCACCGTTCAGTTCTCCCAGCTGGCTCTCTACCTCTTCCATCACTTGCGTGGACACTTCATAGAACATACTGCGTCCGGATTCCTTGCGGTATGTCTTATCCAGGAAATAATCTCTTACCTGTTTTACACGGGAATATGTGACACCCAGACCTGTCTGTTTGTTGGAAACAGACTTAGGGTCTGTCGATAATGTGACATAAGCTCTGTTAGATTGCTGTACCTGTTGTCTGGTATAGCCGGTGGTGTCCACATTAGAAAGATTATGCGCTGTGGTATTCAGCGCATTCTGACTTGTCTGTAATCCGGACGACCCTATATATATACTACCCATTAATGGCATAAACTTTCACCTCTGTATCAGGGGATCCTCAGATCCCCGGGATCCGGTCTTACTGCTTGGCATCGAATCCATGGTCAATGACGCCCATGGTATCACCCGCATTGTAAGCTCCCCGGTTGTAATTCGCTGTCTCGGGTGCCGCCTTGGATGCCTGGAGGAGATTCATCTCGAATTCCACCATCTCCAGTGCGCTGTTCAGCAGTTCACTGTTCTGCTCGTTCACGCGCTTCAGTCCCCGAACCGCTGCCTGTAATCTGTCGTGGGAATCTGCCAGCGCCTGCTGTTCGGCAGGCCGTGCAGATAACATAGTGATCAGATTCGGCAATTTCAAATCCTTAACATCCCTGTTCAATACATCGGCTATGTCAGCAGTCACGCCCGCTCTCTGCTTGTCCAGATTGTGGATCCTGCTGACCAGCTCCTGCTCCTCGTCCGTGATCTTTTGTAACTCTGTAAGATCACCGCCTGCAATGATCGGTGTCTTACGCTGTGATAACTGAAGCAGAGCCTCGTACTCCGTACTCTCTCTGTCCAGTACATCTATCAGGTTTTCCATTAAACTAGCCAAGGAACTACCTCATTTCTTCCTGTTTTTGAAGCAGCTTCTCCGCAAAGCTTGCATTATCCACTCCATAAGTGCCGTTCTGGATTCTTGCTTTAATGGGAGCCGTTAACTCTTCCCTGATATCAGGTGCTGCTGCCACTGCTGCTTTAGCGGTCTGGAAATCCTTGCCCTGGCTGCTGATCTGCAGTCTGTCCGTGTGTGATGCTGTCTGCGTCTTCTGTGCTCTGCTTACTTTCTGAGACTGATACAGCTGCTGTACCTGTGTATACGCTTCAATACGCATATCGACTCCTCCTTCCCGAATGTCTTTTGATGTTTCACAATATGTATCGGACGGAATTAAAATTACTTTAGCCTTAATATGCATTTTCATTGCGTATCTCGCTGTCCACCTGCTGCACCCGGTAAGTATTTCCTTTTATCGTCACCGCTGCCACCGTGTCATCGTGGGCATACAATCCTTCCTCCACATAAGAGAATTTTTCCGGTGTCCTGCCTTCTTCCAGGATCTGGATCAGTGCCTCTACTCTGGGACCATGCAAGGGATTGCATTCTCCGATGCAGGTAATCTCATCCTTCAGCACGCAGTCCATGGATTCTGTGCTGACACCATCAAATGACACTATCATGATATCGCCTGCTGCCAGATCACTGCCGACCTTTTTCCCCGCTGCCCGGATCGCTTCCATGGCGCCAAATGCTTCATTGTCATTTTCGCAATAGACAACATTGATATTATCATATTTTTTGAGGAACGCTTCCATGACTTCCTTGCCCTTCGCCTGAGTAAATTCTCCCGACACCTGGTCTAACAGATCCCAGCCGTATTTTGCTGCGCCCTGCTCTAATCCTCTGGTCCGGCCGATCTGGGCGGAAGCCCCGATATTTCCCTGAATGTTTACAATATGAAGATCCTCCGGTGCGATTCCCTTGCTGATGGAAAAGGAATTCAGCCATTCCGCCATCTTCAGGCCTTCCAGTTCGAAATCAGACCCAACGAAGCAGGTGAACAGGCTGTCATCCTCCACATCCACCTTCCGATCCACGATGATCACCGGGATCCCGGCATCCTTTGCTTCCCGAAGTACCGTATCCCAGCCGGTCTCCGTCACCGGTGCCAGCACGATATAGTCTACTTCCTGCTGGATAAAAGTACGGATTGCCCGGATCTGGTTGGCCTGTTTCTGCTGACCGTCCTCGAAGATCAGGTCATACCCGGCCTCTTTTGTAAAGGTGCTTTTCATGGACTCCGTATTGGCACTGCGCCAGTCGGATTCCGCTCCCAGCTGGGAGAAGCCCACTACAATACGATCCGGCTGTGTATCTTCCGGCACTGTAATGTCCTCTGCAACGCTTTGTCTGCTGCCGCATCCGGCCAACAGAAGCCCAAGCCCCAGCAGCAGACCTGTCATCCATCGTCTTCCTGTTCTGCATTTCTTCATATCTGCAATGTCATCCTGTTCTGTCATACTTTCCGTCCGGAAACCACTCTGTCATTCTCTCATTTTCCGGCAGGTTCTTTCTCTGTGTGAAAATACGCCACAGAGCTCTCCAGTTCCCCGGAGATATGTTTCATTTTATCACAGTTTGCACCCACTGTCTGTATCTGTGTCAGGATTTCCTCAAGGTTTGCATTCACCTGCTGGTTGTTGGCGGCATTTTCCTCGCTGATAGCACTGAGACTGCCGATATTGCCCAGAATATCCTCTTTCTGCTGTGACAGATGCCCGGTCTCCTCTGCTATCCTGCTGATCTCTTCTGCGGAATGTCTGATACTTTGTTCTAAATGCTGATACTGCTCTCTGGCAGCGATGATCTGATCCTGTTCCTCTTTGATGATGCCTTTCACCACATCAGCTTGTTCCACAGTCTCACCGGATTTCTCCATGATTCCCTGTGCCAGGTTCTTGATCTGCTCGGCACCGGCGGCACTCTGCTCAGACAGCTTGCGGATCTCTTCCGCCACCACGGCAAATCCTCTGCCGGCTTCTCCGGCTCTGGCTGCCTCGATGGATGCATTCAGGCTTAAAAGATTCGTCTGTCCGGAAATAGAGAAGATCAGGGCTACCGCTTCGTCGATCTTTTCGATATAATCATTGGTCTCATGGATCTTGGACGTAATGGTATCCACGGATTCCACGGAACGGCTGCTGCCGGTCATGATCTTTTCCATGCCTTCTCCGGCTTTTCTGCTGTTATCCTGCATCTCTGTGGAATCCTTCTGCAGTTGTCCGGCACTGACGCCGATGTCGTTGACCGCCGCACCGATCTCGTCCATGCTGTCACTGATGTTCTGTACATTTTCAGCCATTTCTTCCGCTGCGGAAGACAGCTGTTCCATGGCAGAGCTGATCTGCTCCGCCTGTTCCATGGTGGCATTGCTTCCCTCTGCCACCTGCTGTACACTGTGCAGGAGTTCTCCGGATACTTCCTGTACCCCACCGATGACCTGTGCCAGATTCTGCTGCATCTGCGCAGTATTCTGTAACAGATCCTGAATTTCTCTGACAATACTGCCGGATTTCTTCCGGGCACTCAGATCCCCTTCCGCCAGAGCATCGACTCTTCTGCCGGTCTCTTTCATTTTGCCGGACAGGGCTCTGCTCAGGAAAAAACAGATGATGCCAAATAAAATCACCATCCCCACTGCACAGATCAAGAATACGGCCTCGATCCCCCACAGAGCATCGGTGATCTCATTTTTCCGTTCCGCTGCAAAGGCCACCGCAGTGATGCGTCCATCGTTCATGATCGGGATATAATAACCATAATAAGCATTTCCCTCGATCACTACATTTTTATCATAATATCCCTCCGTCCCACCGGCGGACACAAGATCCTGATCCATGGGGATTTCACGGATACGATAGTCATTTTCATTTTTAATGGATGTGGTAGCCGGAATGCCGTCTGCTAAAATGGCCATCTCCAATCCTTCTTCCTTCAGGCTGTCCAGGTACTCATAATAACCGCTGGCATTCATTGCCGTGATCTCATTTTCCTTACAGTATTTTGCCAGATTATCCGCAGTTACATGCAGTGTGGTCTGCACACTGCCTTCCAGATTCGTTCTGGTCAGATGCAAGGATGTGGTGCTAAGGATCACTGTTGCCAGGACTACCGGCGTCAGTGCCAGCAGCATCAGCAGCAGGAACAGGCTGCATCCCTGCTTTTTCGGTGTCTTCTGTTTTTTTACCTTCGTCTTTTTCATAACTGTTACCCCCTTAATATCCGGTGGATTCCTTTTATCAGCGGAAAAAGAGTGTGACTGCACATCAGCCACGCTCTTTCCGTTTTCTTTATTTTTCCTTCTGTGTAAGGAGACTGCTTTATTTTCCCTGCAGCATTTTCTTTTTTCTTGCAATAACTACGCTCTGTACCACCAGGAACAGACACAGCATGGCTGCGATGGTGATACCGGTCCACCATGCCTGATCCAGACCTGCGCTGGATACGATATTCTGGATGGTACTCAGGGACAATACACCGAAGAAGGTTCCGATGATATTGCCGACGCCGCCGGTCAGCATCGTACCGCCGATGATGGAGGATGCAATGGCGTTCATCTCCATGCCGCTGGCGTGGGATGCGGATCCGCTTCCTACATGCAGGAAGTACACATAACCGCCGATGCCTGCCAATAGTCCACAGAGCAGATGGGACATGAACTTGGTTCTCTTGACATTGATACCCAGCATCAGCGCACTCTGATTGTTGCCGCCTACCGCATAGAAGCTGCGTCCCATCTTCGTCCAGCGAAGCATGATAAACATCAGGATCACTACTAAAAGTGCTACGATCACTCCGATCTCCACATAAGCATTGACGTAATTGCCCAGCTTGTTCACGGAACCCATTCCGGGTACCACCACACGGGTCTCTTTGAGAGCGGTGAAGTTCTCATTTGCTACATTGAAAGGCTTGGTATTTACGATGGTAGTCATACCTCTGGCAAAGAACATACCGGCCAGGGTCACGATAAAGGGCTGGATATCCAGGTAGGCTACCAGGAAGCCCTGTACGATACCAAATGCAAGGCCAATCGCTACAGCGATCAGCATCGAAACAAATACATTACCACCGCCAAAGTCCAGGTATACGGCACAGCTCATGCTGACCAGTGCTACCACGCCGCCGACGGAAATATCGATCCCACCGGTGATCATGACCAGACTCATGCCACAGGACAGAATGATCAGTGCTGCATTTGCGTTCAGAATGTTGAAAAATGTCTGAGGCTTCAAGAAGCCTTTTCCCTGGAACACAATGGCTCCGATATACATTACAAAGAATACTACGATCGTGATGGTCAGCAGCAGATTGGTATCTGTCATATTTTTTAACTTCTTACCCATATCAGCCAACCTCCTTTACAGCCTTGCCCTGCTTCAGCTTCCTGCCGAAAGCGGACAGCCATTCTCTTACCTTGGGAGTACTTAACACTACCAGCAGGATGACTACTACTGCTTTATAAGCAGGCAGTGCATCGGACTGTACGTCGAATTTGTATAAGGTGGTGGTCAGGAACTGAATGACGTAAGCGCCCAGAATGGAAGCTGCCATGTTAAACTTACCACCGCTTAAGGAATTGCCGCCCAGTGCTACTGCCAGGATGGCATCCATCTCGATATCCTTTGCGATAACGGAGTAGTTGATGGAGGACAGACGGCTGACCTTGATCAGAGCTGCCACCGCCACACACAGTCCCAGGATCACGAAAGTCAGGAATTTGATAAATTCGGGATTCAATCCGTTTAACTTGGAAGAATTCTCATTGATACCAACGGACTGGGTGTAAAGTCCCAGTGTTGTGAACTTCAATACCAGGAAGATCACCAGTACACAGGCCGCCGCAATGAAGAACGGGGTGGGAATGGGGATTCCCGGAATAAAGCCACCGAAATAGCTGAAGGTCGGATCACTTACAATCGGAAGCTCGTTGTTATTGATCCATGCTGCAATAGAACGTCCTGCCGTGTAAAGGATCAGGGTCGCTACCATCGGCTGGATCTTGAAATAAGCTACCAGCACACCGTTAAAGGCACCGAACAGCATTGCTGCCACACATGCTGCCAGAAATGCTACGATAATGGGAGCCTGTAAGGTATCTGGTCTGGAATTGGTGCCGCACAGTACCCGCAGGATCACGCTGCCTGCGATAGCGATGGCAGCGCCCACGCTGATATCCTGTCCGCCGGAAGCGGCAGTAACCAGTGTCATGCCTATGGCTAAAATGGCCAGTTCGGAACCGTAGTCCAGAATTGTCATCAGGTAGCCGGACAACACCGGATCTCCTGCGCTGTTATATCCCAGTGTGATCTTGAAGAAACTGGGATCTGCGATCAGGTTAAATACTGCCAGGATCACCAGTGCCGCAATGGGAATGAAAATCTGCTGGCGGAACAATCCGCTCAGAAAATTTTTCTTTTCTTTTTGTACTTTCTTTTCATTACTCATGCTTACTCTCACCTCCGGCAATCGTACTCATAATCTTGGTCTGGGTCAGATCTTCTCCGGACAGTTCTCCTACCACCTTACGGTCTCTCATGACTACCAGCCGGGAGCAGGTACGGAGCATCTCGTCTGTCTCGGAAGAGATGAAGGTCACGCTCATGCCTTCACTTGCCAGCTTCAATACCAGCTTCTGAATATCCACCTTCGTACCTACATCGATACCTCTGGTAGGCTCATCCAGGATCAGATATTCCGGATGGGTCAGAAGCCATCTGGCCAGAATTACCTTCTGCTGGTTACCGCCGGACAGCGACTTGATCGGTGTCTCTGCAGATGCGGTCTTGATATCCAGCAGTTTGATATATTCTTCTGCGAATTTATTTGCTTCCGCCTTGGAGATCGGGTGGAAGAATCCACGAAGCACCTGCAGTGCCAGGATAATATTCTCTTTTACGGACAGATCACCTACGATACCGTCACGCTTACGATCCTCCGGCAGATAACCGATGCCGCAGCGCATAGCATCCAGTGGCTTATTGATCTTGACCTCTTTGCCGTTCTTTTTCACCGTACCGCCAATGACACGGTCAGCACCAAAAATAGCACGGACACATTCGCTTCGGCCGGATCCCAGCAGTCCTGTGAAACCGTTGACCTCACCCTTCCTGATATAGAAATCAAAAGGCTTGATTCCGGCATCACTGCACAGATCTCTGGTCTCGAACAGAGGCTCTCCGCTCTCCGATTTCTGCTCTGTGGGCTGATCTCCCTTGATATCGGACAGATCATCCAGCTCCTTACCTAACATCTTGGATACCAGCTGTACTCTGGGCAGATCTTTGATAGCATATTCGCCTACCAGGCTGCCGTCACGCATAACGGTGATCTTGTCACACACTTCATATACCTGATCCAGGAAATGGGTTACGAAAATAATACCTACACCTCTCGCTTTCAAGTCTCTCATCAGGCCGAACAGCTTCTCTACTTCCTGCTCATCCAGGGAGGAGGTGGGCTCATCCAGGATCAGTACTTTACAATCCATATCTACTGCTCTGGCAATGGCTACCATCTGCTGTACGGCGATGGAGCAGCTTGCCAGCTGCTGGGACGCTTTTGCGGGGATATCCAGATTCTGTAAGATCTTGTCTGCGTCCTCATTCATTTTTTTCCAGTTCTGATAGATCTTGTTGGAACGTCCTATGTACATGTTCTCTGCCACAGACAGGTTCGGGCAGAGTGTGATCTCCTGATATACGGTACTGATGCCCAGCTTCTGCGCCTCCTGCGGAGAGTGAATGGATACGGCCTTGTCATTGCCGTCAATGAAGATCTGGCCTTCATCCTTGCTGTAGACACCTGTCAGCACTTTGATCAGGGTTGACTTTCCGGCACCGTTCTCTCCCATCAGTGCATGGATCTCACCTTTGTTCAGATGGAAATCCACGCCCTTCAGAGCACGTACACCGGGAAAGCTTTTGTGAATATTTTTCATTTCCAATACTGTGTTATTGTCCAAAAGTTTCACCCCTTCTGTTATCTGATAAAAGAAGCGCGGAGCTAGCGTGCGCCGCGCTTCTTGGTTTCCTTCAGATTAGATACCGTAGTTGTCTACATCTTCCTGAGTAATAGTGGTTGCATCGAAGCCTTTCTCATCCATGATGATGGTCTTCTCGGAGATGGTCTCACCGTTCTCCAGTTTCTTGATGATGTCATTGATGTAGGAAGCCTGGAAAGGATTGCACTGTCCATCGTAGTTCCAGTTGCCTGCCTTCAGCTCTTCCAGAGCCCACTTGTTGCAGTCAAAGCCCATTACGATGACGTCTTTGCCAACACCGTGGGAGATATTAGCCTTATCCAGAGCTGCTACTGCACCCTTAGCCATATCATCGTTTTCAGCATAGATTACGTTGAAAGGAGTACCGGCGTCGATTACGGACTGTACGATCTGCTGTGCTTTCTCTGCATTCCACTCAGCGGTCTGCTGTGTTACCAGATTGAAGCCGTCGTTTGCGGCTGCGTCATCCAGAGCACCGGTACGTCCCTGCTGTGCTGCGGAACCCATAACACCCTGTAAATGGATGATGTTGTATTCGCTTAAGTTCTGGCTCTTTAACCAGTCAACTGCGGTCTGGCCTTCCTTTGCCATATCGGATACGATGGATGCCTCATACAGGCTCTCATCTGCATCAATGGTACGGTCGAAGAGGATAACTCTGATACCTGCATCCTGTGCATCCTTCAGTACGGAATCCCAGCCTGCGGTATCTGCTGCGGACAGAAGTAAGTAGTCAACGCCATCCTGGATGAACTTCTGAGCTGCTGTGATCTGCTCATCGTTCTTTAAGCTGTATGCGAAAGATGCTTCGTATCCGTTAGCTTCGGTAAAGGTCTCCTTCATATCCTTATCGTTTGCAGTACGGTAACCGGACTCGTTGGGGTCGTTGTTGATGATACCGACTTTGATCAGATCTCCGGAGGAGCTGGATGCTTCTGCGCCTGCACTTGCACTTCCGGTTGCTGCGCCTGCACTTGCACTTCCGGTTGCTGCGCTGCTGCCTGCATCAGAGGAGCCGCATGCTACAAGGCTGAATACCATGGTTGCTGCCATTACTGCTGCTAAAATTTTCTTCTTCATTGTGTAACCTCCCAATTTGTTTTGTTCTCCAAAGAACTATTTCTTTGATGATCTTATTGTAAAGCTTAGCCGGGAAAAAAACCATGAAGATACCTCACAGAAAAGTTGATATTTTTATGACAAAAAAGAACCACCGGCGTAAAAAGTTGATTTTTTTACGATAGTGGTTCATTTTTTTAATACTGTGGAAGCCGGACCGTGACACAGGTGCCTTCCCCGTAGGTACTGGTAATGGTGATACCATAGTTTTCGCCGAAATTCAGACGGATACGTTCGTTGACATTGTACAGGCCGTAGATATCGGTCTCCCGGACATTTCTGTTGCGGATGCCTTCCCGCACCTGCTCCAGCCGCTCCGGCGTCATCCCCTTGCCGTTGTCCGTGATCCGTAGAATGCAGTCTTCTCCGTCCAGTTCTCCTTCGATCCGGATCATGCCCTTGCCACGCTTGTTCTTGATTCCGTGGTACAGTGCATTTTCCACCAGAGGCTGCAGCGTGATTTTTGGAATCTGGTAATGGTTCAACTCTTCCGGGACGCAGATCTCATATTGGAGGATGTCCTGATAACGCATCTGTTGGATCTCCAGGTAGCTGCGGACATGCTGCAATTCTTCCTTTACATCCAAAATATCCTGTCCCTGATTCAATGATATCCGGAAAAAGTCCGACAGGCTGCCTACCATGCTTACGACTTTTTTCTGTTCACCGGCTTCCGCCAGCCATACGATGGCATCCAGCGTATTATATAGGAAGTGCGGGTTGATCTGGGACTGCAGCAGTTCGAATTCCGCCTTGCGCAGTCTCACCTGCTCCGTTTTCACCTGCTCTAACAGTTCGTTGATCTTGTCGATCATGGTGTTCAGGGAATCACTGAGCACCTGGGCCTCCACGCCTCCCGTCACATCGGAGCGGACCGTCAGATCTCCCTTCGCCACCTGATCCGTCACCTGGGTCAGCCGTCGGATGGGTCTGGTGATACTCAATGGAATATAATAGGAAAGAAATAAAAACAGCATCAGGATCATGGCAAAGGCGATCACAGAAAACCGGATCATATTAACAAAAAAATCCTGGTACTGTTGTCTGCTCTCCTGAATGCCCCGGATCTCATAATAAATATACTGGGACATAGTGTCTCCCACCAGGGAGGTCACGATCTGTACATCGTTTTCCCAGATTTCCATATTATCCTCATAACGGTTGCCCTCCCGAATATTTTCCTCGATTCTTCCTACATAGGTAGCAAGATTGTTCAGGTATTTTTTGACACTGGTCAGTCGTTTCAGGTTCTCCTGAGATTCTGTCAGCTGCTCCAGTCCGGCCACGATGTCATCTGCTTCCGCCAGCATATCATGCAGACTGGACTCCTCCAGTGTCTTGTTGCCTACGATGAGGAGATAAGTCTCATAGTCAAAATCTTTTTGGAAATCCAGACTGAACTGACTGGCCATGACGGAGGAATTGATCATATCCTCGTATCTGCGGTTATTGTTCCAAAGATTATAGAAGCAAAAGATGAGAAATAACACAAACGGCACCAGCAGGCAAAGGTAAGAGTATCTTATCTTTGCCACCAGTGTCGAATGATCGTAAAGTTCTTTTATCTTTTTTCTCATAAGAATCCTGCCTTTTCCACACTCATTTTCATCGATAATGGTGATTAACTGTTCCCTCCGCGATACTGGGTAGGAGTCATTCCCTGGGTCTTTTTGAACAGATAAGAGAAGTAATGAGGATCCTTATATCCTACCTCCTGACTGATGAGGCTGCTGCGTTTACCGGTACAGCGTAACAGCTCTTTCGCTTTATTCATGCGGTAATCCGTCAGATATTTGATGAAGCTCTGCCCGGTCTGCTGGCTGAAGATCATGCTCAGATGGTTCGGTGAGAAATTCACATGAGAAGCTAACAGGTTCAGGGAAAGTTCCTCATCCGCATAGTTCTCGTCAATGTATTTCATGACCTGATCCACCACATCGTCATAGCGGCTGCTTGCAGCTTTGTCCCGCACTTCCAGTGCCTTTTGCAGGATTCTGATAATGTAATGCACGGCACTTTCACTATCCTGTAATGTTTTTTCATCCTGATTGGGCGTCTCTAATTCCTCTGTGTTGGTCTGAAAGCTTTCCATAAAATCCACTACGCAGAAATACGCATCCATGGTAATATACTGTCGGAAAATATTGGATTGCAGTGCTTTGTTACTGAGATCCTGGAAAAATTCCTCTACAAAGTAGATCACTTCTTCACTGTCTCCCTGTTTCAGGAATTCCTGGATCCGTGTCCGGTCGATCTGTTTGGGATTGACCTCTTTAATATCAAAGGTATCTGCACTCTCTGGTTCCTGTGAAAGTCGTCCACTGTCAAGGATCCTGCTGTCCTGCACCAGATATCTGTGTGCAAAAGCGTGGCTTGCCTGTTCGAAAGAAACCGGAAGCTCCCGCAGACGGTTCACCGGTCTGCCAATGCCGCCAAAGTATCTCACATGTTCATAGCCTTCCATGATGTCCTTGATCTTTTCTATGTATTCCTGCTGCAAGAGCGACAGCTGCTCTTCGGAATCTGCTTTTAATAAAAAGGCCTTTCCTTCTAGATTGCGGTCAAAGGCGATAACGGTCTTGCCGTCCTCCAGACTGCGCAGTTCCTGCTCAATACGGATCAGGCTCCCGGAATATTCATCCTGTGCATGGCGAAGCGACTGGGTCTTGAACAGGATAATATTATACCAGGGTGCTGACAGATCGATACCCAGTCCCTCTGCCGCTTCCAACAGCTCTGCCACGGTATTTTCTCCGGTGACCAGCTCCTGGAACAGCTTTTTCCGCTCTCTGAGATTGTTTTCCTCCATCTCCTGCTGATACCGTTCACGGATCTGCTGTGCTCTTCTTTTTTCTTCGATCCTGGTGGAAAGCTCGTCCAGTTCCGCTACCAGTTCTTCTCCGTTGATGGGTTTGGACAAATACTGGGCCACTCCCAGTTTGATGGCTTCTTTGGCATACTCGAATTCCTGATATCCGGACAGGATAATGATTTCCGTATCAGGCAGCTCTTTGCGGATCAGACGGCTTAATTCCAATCCGTCCATAAACGGCATCCGGATATCGGTGATGACGATATCCGGACGTAATTTCTGGATCATGGGATAGGCCAGCTCTCCGTCGCCGGCCTCCCCACAGAACTCATAGCCATGAGCCTTCCAGTCTATATTGTTTTTAATTCCTTCACGGATGACAAATTCATCCTCTACCAAAAACACCTTCAGCATTTTATGTAATACCCTTCTTTTATCTGTCCGGCAGGTTCTTACGAATCACTTCACCATAATTCATTTCCGTGATCCTGTACATTATTATACATGGATTCTCTGCATCAGAACAGGTATTTCCGGAAATTTTCTGTAACAATTGTTATGCTTCCGTATTTAACGATAAAATACCTCTCCCAGCATCAGGTCTCTCTTCAGATCACGGATTTTGGTGTCCTTATCAATATACACTGCCTCAATCCCCATCATCGCTGCCCAATCACCCATCTGCTCAGCAGTCAGATCGTAGGTGAATGCGGTATGATGTGCGCCACCTGCCAGAATCCATGCTTCCGCACCGGTATACATATCAGGTTCCGGTGTCCAGAAATTCGTAGCAACAGGAAGCTTCGGCATAGGCTTCTCTACCCTCTTGCAGTTGACATCATTAATGATCAGACGGAAACGATTACCAAGGTCGATCAGGGAAGTGGCAATACCATGTCCTTCCTTGGAAGTAAATACCAGTCTGGCGGGATCTTCTCTGTCTCCCATGGACAGGGGCTGGCACTTGATACTGATGGGGCCGTCTGCAATGGTAGGGCAGATTTCCAGCATATGCGCTTCCAGAATGCCTTCCTTACCCTTGACCAGATTATAGGTGTAATCTTCCAGCATGGACGTACCCTTGGCGTCCTTCATTCCCTTGGTCATGATCTTCATCAGGCGTACCATGGCAGCTACCTTCCAGTCGCCCTCTGCGCCGAAGCCGTAGCCCTTCTCCATCAGTCTCTGGATAGCCAGACCTGGCAGCTGTTTTAATGCGCCCAGATCTCCGAAGTGGGTAACGATGGCCTGATAATTCTTTTCCTCCAGGAAACGTTCAAATCCCAGTTCGATCTGCGCCTGTACCGCCACATGCTTCTTAAACTCTTCGGGATCTCTTCCCTCTAATAAAATATTGTATTTCTCATAATACTCGTCCACAAGGGCATTGACATCGGATGCAGAAACGGCATCCACGCTCTCTGCGATCTCGTTGACAGGATAAGCATCCACTTCCCAGCCGAACTTGATCTGTGCTTCTACCTTATCGCCCTCGGTTACCGCTACGTTACGCATATTGTCAGCCACACGCATGACACGGATATGGCTGCTCTCTACCACGCCGACAGCGGTGCGCATCCAGGATGCGATCCTGTCCTGTACCACAGGATCGGACCAGTGGCCGACCACAACCTTGCGCTCCATGCGCATACGGGTCACGATATGGCCGTACTCTCTGTCACCGTGAGCGGACTGGTTCTCATTCATGAAATCCATATCAATGGTATCATAGGGCAGTTCTTCATTGAACTGAGTATGGAAATGCAACAGAGGCTTGCGATACTCCTGCAGGCCCAGAATCCAGGATTTCGCAGGAGAAAAGGTATGCATCCAGGTGATCACACCGGCGCAGTTCTCATCCAGGTTCGCCTCGTTAAAGGTACGACGGATCAGCTCATTGGTGATCAGGGTCGGCTTCCATACCACTTCATAAGGTAACACTCCGGAAGCGTTCAGGGCATCCACGATTTTGTGAGAATGTTCCGCCACTTTCGCCAGGCACTCATCCCCATACAAGTCCTGTGATCCCGTGCAAAACCAGAATTGATAGTTTTTTGTTTGTAACATAAGAATACCTCCTGTAAAATAAATGCAATTCGATATTCATATTTTACAACTTGTATGCTTCTACTAACAAGTTGTATATTCTTAGGGTAAATGGAAAGCAGCACCACTATGCACAGATACATAGTTATCACTGACAGCATGCAGCCGCTACCGCCTTGTTGGTCACTCCAAGTAATCCTCCTGCCTTTCCGGACAGCGGTTTTGCTCCCCGTCCTGCTGTATCTTTCCGTCCTGCTGTATCTTTATGGTAACAAGTCTTTGAAAAACCGCAATCCATTGTAACGAGACTGTCGGATTTTCGGTTTTTTTGCACAAAAAATTCCCCTCGGTGAGGGGGAGTGTACCGAGGGGGATAGAGAGAAAAGTATTTTGAAAGAGGCGGGTTCCTTTTTCAGTTATTATAATAGCGCAATTAATTCATATTTACTGCTGTTTTTATAGCTTGTTTTGGTTGAAAATACTGTTTTTTTGTGGTATTCTGACTGTAGAACTGGGAATACACAGGAAACGAGAGGCAACTATGGATATTACGACGAAAAAAGGAAAACGAGGCAGAAAAGATATTGACCGGATCATCGTGGAAAAAGGCCGCAGAGGTGATTTTTCTCCCCTGCAGCCCGATCATTATCACAGTTTTTATGAAATTTTCTATCTCTGGTCCGGAAGCTGCCGTTTTCTGTTAAAAGATACTGTCTATCAGATGGAAGCCGGAGATCTGGTCTTCATTGCTCCGGGTGAGCTGCATCACTCTCTGTATTCGGCTGGAGAGGTCTGCGAGATCGTGATGATCTATTTTAAGGAAGAATATCTGCATTTATCAGATTGGTCTTCCGGCAATTGCAATTTCCTATCCGGGCAGGGGCTGCAGTTACATTCTTTCATGGGCAGTGTTCCTGCGGTATATCTGGATTCCCTGCACTCCCTGCTGACTCGTATGCTCACTGAGAATTCCCGGTTTGATCAATACTCTGAGCATTTCGAGCGGTGCTATCTGGAAGAGCTTCTGCTCATGCTGATGCGCCACTCTGTCATGAACGAGAAGGAGCCGGATCTGCTGAATTCCCGGGATGCGGACATCCTGCTTGCCACGAAATACATTTATAATAATTTCCGCAAGCCCTTGACCCTGGAAGAAGTCTCCTCCGTGGCTTCCTTAAGCCCCACCTATTTCAGCAAGAAATTCAAACTGATCACCGGCATGGGCTTCAAGGAATATTTAAACTACGTGCGGCTCAAACACGCCCAGACAGCACTTCTCACCACCGACAGCTCCATCACGGATATTGCTTTGGAATACGGCTTCAACGACAGCAATTATTTCAAGGACCTGTTTAAAAAAGTGTACGGAAAATCTCCCCGGGAATATCGAAAAAATCCGGATTGACGCCGGATCTACCGTGCGTCTTCCTCAAGGAATCTTCTCCAGAAGTCCTCTTCCTCTGCATGCGGAACTTCTTCCCCCTCTGCGAAGCTCTGTAAATAATTTAACACCTTCTGGTACTGGGAAGGATCCGTAAATTCCATACGCCACAGATCCTCTCCTTCCTGTCCTTCGGTGAATTTCTTACACCAGATGCCATCTTTGCTAAAGCAGGTGATATACCAGGTCTTAGGGTCACTGCCCTCTTCCGTGGTTTTCACACTCTGGGCCAGGATACTATCCACCTCATCCGGCTCTTCTGCAGTCTCCGACACACCTGTCAGTTCCTCTTCCAGCCGTTCTGCCTTTTCCTTTTCGATCTTTTCCTCCAGTGCCGCCCGGATGGCATCCTGCACACTGTCGAATTTCTCTAAGAAATGATCCCACTCCTTGATCGTAAATTCCTGATTGCCGATCTGGAACTTAGTATCCGTGTCTCCGTTCTGAAGCTTGTCGTAGATCTCCTGCATCTTCTCTTTGATCTGAACCATGAGACTTAAATCCTCTTTTTCCGGCTCTCCGGCCGTCCCGGAATGATCCGTTCCCGCTGCCTTGTCCGTGTCGGCGGTCTCCGATGCTTCCTCACTGTTATCCACATCATCGCCGTTCTCCATGTCATCCAGTTCTTTCTTCATCTGCTGGATCTTGTTATCCCTTGCCAGCGCCTCCAGGATCCGTTTCACATCCTCCGGGCTGAACATGCCGATGGCCCTGGACAGATCATCAATGTTGTCCCGGTTCACCAGCAGGCTTCCGCCGCCGGACAACGGAATATTAATGCAATCCTCTTTATTGGTGGTATCCCCCAGTGTCAGGCGGTTGTGCTCATAATCACAGACGAAGGTCACCCCGTTGTATTCAATGACGCAGTCCTCAGCCATTTCCCCGTAAGGCACCTTGTCCTTTCCCTCAATATGCCGGGTCAGCTGTACGCCACGGGTCACCGGAGTCTTCACGGTATCATCTTCCTGTGCCGATTCCTCGATACTCTCTGCGAAACGGGATTGCGATGTCTTAGCTGCACTCATCATAGCACTCTGCAGATCCCCTGCGTTTACCCTTTTCTGTGTCTCATACACGAATGTCCTTCCGTAACCGATTCCTGTTACTGCCATAGTACTCTCCCTCTCTGAGCAGTGATTGCTGCCCTGTCGCAATGCCCGTCAAATCTTCATGCAGGCATGCGATGTTCTCGCTTCACGCAAAAACGGATGGTCGCCTCACATGAAGCAGCCATCCGTAGCTATTTATCCATCCATGGTGTCTGTATTTTCCTATATAAGAATATCGGAAATTCTCAGAAAATTCTTAGCTATCATTCGAAAATTTTTAAAGAAGAAAGATCCAGCATCATGTCCTTTGCCGTGCGATCCCGTCCCAGCTGCAGGAAAACATACTCTGCAAAACCACACTTGACATGATAGGCCGCCAGCACGCCGTCCTTTTCGATCTCTTTGATGTTGTCGAATTTGATAGTTCCGTTGGGGAAAATGCTCCGGATCCGGTCGCAGTACATGTTGATGGCATGCCCGACGATTCCCAGGGCGATCATTATTTTTATCATTGTTACAGTCACGGATTTCTCCCTCGCTTCCATGTTAGTTGTGGCTAACCAGATTATATCACCTCTCCCCGTCTTCTGCAATCAGATTCCCGGCTCCTCTATCGGTTCCCTAATTTTTAAGAAAAATTTTCTCTTGCGGCAGTTTTCTCTCTATGCTATACTGAGGTACATAAAAAACGAAATAAAGATCAGGTTGCAATGTCAGCGTGGACATCTTCGGATGTCTGCGCTTTTTATGTTGCCGGAACGCCTGATCAGACAAAGGAGGAAATGTATATGGTAGAATTCATTACGAATGTGAACAGTGCCGTCAATGGATTCGTATGGGGTGTCCCCATGCTGGTACTACTGGTAGGTACCGGTATCCTGATGACGATCCTGACGAAATTTTTCCAGTTATCCCATCTGGGACACTGGTTCAAAAACACGGTGGGCGGCATCTTTCACGACAAGCATGTAACGAAACATACGGCGGCCGGAGATCAGTCCATTTCCCAGTTCCAGTCGCTGTGCACCGCACTGGCTG
>ENA-ORNF01001513-ORNF01001513.1-human-gut-metagenome-genome-assembly--contig:-NODE-1513-length-20078-cov-7.201568_pt1 | contig 20078 bp, 17 predicted proteins | sample MGYA00242110_ERZ509012 | MGnify/ENA primary metagenome ERZ509012 (study PRJEB26280, sample SAMEA2338714) | human gut metagenome | biome: human gut; feature: human-associated habitat; material: faeces...
TTCCGATCAGGCATTGACTTTATCTGTTATAAATCCGGGCTGGGAAGAAGTGACTTTCGAGCTGGATATACTGGGTGGACAGTTTGAGTATCAGGAAAAAACATGCCGGTTGAACGGAGTGGCGACGATTTATACCCTTACCGGACCCGACGATATGGCTTATAATACACCGGGACAGGAAAGTGTGGTGAAAGTGTCGGAAAAAAGTTTGAAAAATACCAAACAGGTGAAAGTAGGCCCTTTTAGTGCGAATGTGATTGTACTCGGAACAGAGTAAAGAGGTGCAAAGGTAGAATTTGAAAATAATGGAAGTTATGAGAAAATTAATAATAGGATGGTTACTGGTTATAGGGATTGTGTCGGTAGGCCGAGCCTGTGAACATTGTGCGGCCTTGGCTGTCGGGAATGTGGTGCCGGCGAAGGTGAAGTATTTCGGTTTGAAGGATGTCCGTTTGCTGGATAGCCCTTTTAAGAATGCTATGGACCGGAATGCGGCATGGATGCTGGAAATGGATATGGACCGGTTGTTATCGAATTTCCTGAAGAATGCAGGCCTCGAGCCGAAAGGAGAATCTTATGGAAGCTGGGAGTCTATGGGGATAGCCGGGCATACCCTGGGACATTATCTTTCGGCTGTGGCACAACAGTATGCCTCTACCGGAGACGAACGCTTCAAACAACGGGTGGATTATATCGTGCACGAACTGGATAGTTGCCAGCAATATTTTGTGAACGGTTTTAAAAACCTTGCAAGGCGCAATCCAAATATGGACACGCTCATTGCATTAGGTGCCGGTGCATCGATTCTTTACGGTATTTTTGCAATCTACCGCATTGGCTACGGACTCGGACACGGGGAGTTGGAAGTGGTTCACCGCTACAGCCACGATTTGTACTTTGAGTCTGCGGGTATGATTTTGACACTGATTACCGTTGGAAAATATTTGGAGACTCGTTCAAAAGGAAAGACCAGCGAGGCAATCACAAAGCTTGTAAATCTTGCACCAAAGACCGTGAACGTCATCCGGGATGGCAAAGAAACCGTACTGGATGCAGCAGAGGTACAGGTCGGCGATGTGTTTGTCGTAAAGCCGGGGGAGGCAGTTGCTGTGGACGGCGTCGTACTCGAGGGAAAATCGTCCTTTGACGAATCTGCCATCACAGGCGAGAGTATTCCGGTGTTAAAGCAGGAGGGCGACAAAATCGTATCGGCGTCCATCAACAAATCCGGACTGATTCGTGCGAAGGCATCGAAGGTCGGGGAAGACACCACGATAGCACAGATTATCCGTCTGGTCGAGGAGGCGTCTGCCAGCAAGGCGCCAATTGCAAGACTTGCGGATAAAATCGCAGGCATCTTTGTTCCGACTGTTATGACGATTGCAATTATTACATTTATCGTATGGCTGCTTTCCGGTACATCGTTTGAATTTGCAATGTCCTGTGGTATCGCAGTGCTTGTTATCTCCTGCCCGTGTGCGTTAGGACTTGCAACGCCGGTTGCAATCATGGTGGGAACCGGAAAAGGTGCGGAAAACGGCATTTTGATTAAATCCGGGGATGCACTTGAGACAGCGCATCTGATTGACACGGTCGTGCTTGATAAGACCGGAACCATCACGCAGGGAAAACCGGTTGTGACAGATATCCGTTCTTTTGAAGGCATGACGGAAGAGGGATTGTTAAAAATCGCCGGAAGCCTTGAAAAGGGCAGTGAGCATCCGCTTGCAGATGCAATCGTGACCGAGTGCACACACAGAAATCTTGTGCTGGAATCTGTGAACGGCTTTGAGGCGCTGTTTGGCAAGGGTGTATACGGTCAGGTGGCAGGAAAAGGCTGCTATGCCGGAAATGAAGCGCTGATGCAGGAAAAAGGAATTGCCTGCGACAACGCTGTAACTTCCATGATTGGCGAATTTGCCCGTCAGGGAAAAACACCGCTTTTATTTGCAGATGAGACGAAGGTCATCGGCGTGATTGCGGTTGCGGATGTGGTGAAACCGACCAGCGCAGAGGCAGTTGCACAGTTTAAGAAATACGGAATTCATGTTATCATGCTGACCGGAGACAACGAGGTAACGGCACAGGCAATCCGTGAACAGGTCGGAATTGACGAAGTCATTGCCGGTGTGCTCCCGACGCAGAAAGAAGAAAAAGTTTCGGCGTTAAAAGAAGCCGGACACAAGGTGGCGATGATTGGAGACGGAATCAACGACGCTCCGGCGCTCGCAGCAGCGGATGTGGGAATTGCCATCGGCGCCGGAACAGATGTTGCGATTGAAAGTGCCGATATCGTATTGATGCGAAATGACCTGTTAGATGCGGTCGGCGCAGTGAAATTAAGCCGTGCGGTCATTCGCAACATCAGGGAAAACCTGTTTTGGGCATTCTTCTACAACTGTATTGGAATCCCGCTTGCAGCAGGTGTTTTGTATCCGTTTTTACAGTTAAAATTAAATCCGATGTTTGGCGCAGCGGCAATGAGTCTTAGCAGCGTTTGCGTGGTCAGCAATGCCCTGCGGTTAAAACTGATAAAAATTCATGAGGCAAAGGCAGAAATAGAAACAGAAACTGCCGCCGGAAAGGAAGAAAAAAATATGACAAGAACAATCAAAATCGAAGGAATGGCATGCGGACACTGCACCGCAAGAGTCGAGAAAGCATTACAGGAGACAGCAGGCGTAACGGCAGTTACCGTAAGCCTTGAGGAAAAGCAGGCTGTCGTTACCGCAGAGGACAGTGTGACAGACGAGACCTTGACAAAGGCTGTTACCGATGCCGGTTATGAGGTCGTAGGAATCAACTAGAATTTTGAAACTGCCGGATTGCAAAGCCGGCAGTTTTTTTATATAATAAACAGGTTGTAATATTGTTTCCATATATAAAGGGAGATAAAGATGTCCTTAGAAATCACATATAAAGAATTAAAAGACCTGCCGAAAGAGCAGGTTCTCTTAGTTGATATTAGAGACCATAGTGCTGTGGGCTATGGAATGTTGCCGGGAGCGGTTCACATTCCGCAGGACGAACTTTCCGGGCACATGGAGGAATTTTCCGGAAAAAAAGTAGTCCTTTACTGCACCAGAGGTGTGTTCAGCAAGGAGTGTGCCGAAGAACTTCTTGAGCAGGGCGTAGAGGCATACAGCTTACAGGGCGGCTATACCGGATGGCTTTTGACAGACATGGAGGAAGAGGAGGAAGACCTCTCCGGGCGGACAAAAGACATTGAGCTTAGCATCCGCAAAAAATTTCACAAACAGATTTTTTCTCCGTTTGCAAAGGCAATCACAACTTATGATTTGCTTCATGAAAATGACCGTGTGGCGGTCTGTATTTCCGGCGGCAAGGATTCCATGCTGATGGCAAAGCTGTTTCAGGAGTTAAAGCGTCACAACAAATTCCACTTTGAGCTGGTATTTTTGGTGATGGACCCTGGCTACAGCGAGGCAAACCGCAAGATTATTGAGAACAATGCGAAGCTTCTCGATATCCCGATTACGATTTTTGAATCCGATATTTTTGATTCTGTATTTGAAGTGGAAAAAAATCCCTGCTATCTGTGCGCGCGGATGCGCAGAGGGCACCTTTACAATAAGGCAAAGGAGTTGGGATGCAATAAGATTGCACTCGGACACCATTATGATGATGTAATTGAGACCATTTTGATGGGAATGCTCTACGGTGCGCAGGTTCAGACGATGATGCCGAAGCTCCACAGCACGAATTTTGAGGGAATGGAACTGATTCGCCCGATGTATCTGATTCGGGAGGATGATATCAAGCGTTGGAGAGACTATAACAATCTGCATTTTTTACAGTGCGCATGTCACTTTACGGACAATTGCAGCAGTTGTCACGAAGACGGAACCAGTGCTTCAAAGCGCCTGGAGGTCAAGAAGTTAATCGCAAAGCTCAAGGAAACGAATCCATATGTGGAATCGAATATTTTCAAGAGTGTTGAAAACGTCAATCTTAGTACAATTATCGCCTACAAGCAGGATGGTGTACGCCATCATTTCCTCGACACCTACGAAAGGGACTAGCGTTCCCCTTCGTTTACGATGTCTTCGAGCACACGGATGAGGTCGTGCACCGTGCGAAGCTCCACATTGCGGTCTAAGATGCAGTTTCTTAATTCGGGAGAGAGAGAATTGAAGCGCTCTTTTACTTCCGGAGCAATATAAGATGCCATAGCGTTACCATCCTTTCCTGAAAAAATGCCTTTTGGCAAAATCTGATGCAGCACTCTGTGCTGCATTTTTTAGTATGCGTAAAATTGGTGGGGATATGCGGGGAAGGGAATCATAAGATGAATTTATGGTAATAATATGAAACAATGAATTTGAAAAACGAAACAAAAAGTATCGTTTTTACATTTTGATTTGATAAAAATAAAAATTTGTGTTATGATAAAAATAGATGGAGGGAGACGTCATGGAAAACGGTTCTGTCAGAATTGAGAGTATTACAATAGAAAATTTTAAGAATGTCAAATATGGCAGTATTGAGCTTGAGAATAGACGAAAAAATTACAAAGCAAGCATTGTTGGAATTTATGGTCAGAACGGTTCTGGCAAGACGGCGCTTGTTGATGCGGTTGCGTTATTAAAATATGTACTGTGCGGTCAGCCGGTTCCACTTAAGTATGCCGATTATGTGAATATTGATGCAGAATATGCCACTTTGCAATATCAATTTCGGATAAAGCTTGAGGGGGAGACATATGATGTCTGGTATCAGTTCGGACTAAGAAAAACGATTGACGATACGCAGCTTAATATGCCGGAAGATGCCGGAAATGTCGGGACAAAAGCAGAGATTTTTGATGAAGTACTGTCATATGCCTATACGTCAAAGACAGAAAAAATCCGAAAGAGTGTGCTGATTGATACCAGAACAAGTGAGGTATTTGTACCAAGGATAAAATTTAAAGAGCTGGTTGGCGGCAAACAGAATCTTACAGACTTACTTGTCACGAAAAGATATGTTCAGACAACTTCCCGCGCATTTATTTTTTCACGGGAAATGGTAACTATTTTTAAAGAAAATTGCAATGATCTCCGTTATCTCACTGTGCTTGAAAATCTTGTAAGATTTGGAAACCGGGAACTTTTTGTGATTAATACGGAAAATTCCGGTTTAATCAGCATGAATGCACTCCCGCTGGCATTTAAATACAAAGGAAAAAATTCAGAGGCAGTCGGGAACCTTACGCTTCCACTGGATATGCCGACATTCATTCCGGAGCAGGCATTGGAAATCGTGAGAAAAGTTGTTGCTAATATGAATGTTGTGCTGGAACAGCTTGTCCCGGGATTGACCATCGGAATCAGTGAGCTTGGCATGGCAATCTCTAAGGATGGAAAACCGGGAAGAAATATTCAGCTTATGTCTTTAAGAGATGGAAAGACAATTCCGTTTCAATATGAATCAGAGGGAATAAAAAAAATAGTTTCTATTTTACAGCTTCTGATTGTTGTATATAACAGCCATTCTATTACAGTTGCAGTAGATGAACTTGACGCAGGAATATTTGAATATTTACTTGGGGAAATATTGAACATTATTTCGGAAAAAGGAAAAGGACAGCTGATTTTTACATCACACAATTTAAGACCACTTGAAACGCTTGACAAGGGATTTATCGCATTTACAACCACGAATCCTTACAACAGGTATTTTCGGATGACAAACGTTAAGGGCAATAATAATCTCAGGGATTTTTACTACAGGGATATTGTGCTTGGTGAACAGAACGAACCGTTGTATCAATCAACAGATAATTTTGAGATAGCGTTAGCGTTCAGAGAGGCGGGTGAAGCATTTGGCTCGTAAAAAAATTGTACTTGTAATAGTGGAAGGACCATCGGATGATACTGCGCTTGGAATTGCCTTAAACAGAATCTATGACAGAGATTTTGTATATGTTCATATTATGCACGGAGATATTACCACAAGACAGGGAGTAACACCAGTAAACATTGTTTCAAAGATTGGAAATGATGTCAGGGATTATGCAAAATCAAATCACTACAAGGCAGCCGATTTTAAACAGATTATTCATATTGTGGATACGGATGGTGCGTATATTCCAGACACCTGTATTATGGAAAACTTGGAGGTTGAACAGCCACGCTATGAATCAGATGGAATTTATACTGCGCGTGTAGAAGGTATCATTGATAGGAACATTAGAAAACGTGAGAATCTGTATCGTTTGAGAACGTGTGCAAGTATATGGAATATTCCGTATCGGGTATATTATATGTCCTGTAATCTTGACCATGTGCTTTATAATAAGCGCAACAGTACAGATGAGGAAAAAGAGACAAATGCGTATACCTTTGCCAGAAAGTATAGAAAGGACAGGGAAGGATTTGTTGATTTTATCTGCAATTCATCATTTTCAGTGAATGGGGATTTCAAAAAATCATGGGAGCACATAGAGACAGATTTAAACCCCCTGGAGCGTTACACGAATTTGTGCATTTGTATCAGAGAGGAACTGGAGAGTAAGCAGGAATAAAAAGGGTTTGAAAAATAAAGAAGTTATGGTATACTGATATGGCATTGTGAAAAACGGAGTATGGCGTAGCTTGGTAGCGCGCTCGGCTGGGGGCCGAGAGGTCGCAGGTTCAAATCCTGTTACTCCGACTTGGAAAGATACCGGTTGCCGGTATCTTTTTTGGTATAAGAAGATAAAGGAGAAGAAGTTTTGGATTGAAATGAAAATGTATTGAATAAGTAATGATATAGCATTATAATAGAAAAAGAAATGGGAGGTGTATTATGGCTAGTACAATTCAAGTGCGTGTAGATGATGATTTAAAATTAAAATCTGATAGTCTTTTTCGGGAACTGGGGACAGATACTACTACGGCTATTAGAATGTTTTTGACACAGGCAGTAGCGAACAATGGTTTCCCGTTTGAGATAAAGAAGCCGATGCCTAATCCGTATAATGCATTGTCAGAGCAGGAGTTATTACAGAAATTGGAATTTTCAAGAAATCATGCAAATCAGGGAAAATACAGAGATGCAGATGATGCAATATCTGACATGAGGACAAAATATGGAATATGATGTTGTACTTACTGCAGATGCAGAAGAAGACTTGGACAGATTTGTGAGGTATCTCTTATTTGAAAAGAAAAATGAACAGGCTGCATCCAATGTTCTTAATGATTTTGAAGCAACAAAGCAGAGTCTTGCAAGGGTAGCAGGAAGTTTGAAATTATGTGATAATCCCAAATTAAGAGAACTTGGTTATAGAAGGATTAATTTTTTGTCACATAGATACTTTATGTTATATCGCATAAAGGGAAGTCTTGTAATCATAGATAATATTTTTCATGAACTACAGGATTTTGAAAATATGTTGACATAATGGATACAAAATTCAAAAGGAACACCCCCAACCTTCTAACGGAGTCGAAGGGATTCGAACCTTCGTGCCGCACATTCGCACGACAAACTGGTTTCGAGTCAACCTCGTTACAACCACTTCATTTCATTCGCATAGAGCGGGAAAATCCTGTTTAATTTTTATAAGAAATTTATTTGCTACAATTGTCTTGTCGTGTTAAGATGAAAAGAGAGAGATTTTGGATAATATGACACGACAAAAGAATAGTAACGGTTTTAATTCAAACCAGAAAGACATCAATGGATTGATTGACAGGCTTACGCTGTTTGATGATGACCTGATGAGCAGGGTTTTTGACAAAAATATTGAAGCAACGGAACTTGTACTTCGGATTATTCTTGGCAGAAAGATTAAGGTCATCAGTGTAGATGGACAGGATGAGCTAAAAAGTCATGAGATAGGTGGTCGTAACATTACGTTGGATGTACATGCGTTGGATGGAAATGGGGAGGAAATTGATATCGAAATTCAGGGAAATCCGGAAGGTGCAAATATCAGGCGGGCCAGATATCATAGCAGCGTGATAGATTCCAGGATGCTACGGGAAGGACAGAATTTTAAAGAACTGAGGGATTCCTACGTCATATTTATCTATAGACATGACAAGTTTCGCAAGGGGTTACCATTGTATCACATAGACCGATATATAAGTGAGACGAAAGAAGTTTTTGACGATGGCTCACATATCATATATGTCAATGGTAATTATCGTGGACAAGATGAAATTGGTCAGTTAATGAAGGATTTCCATCAGACAGACCCGGAAAAAATATATTATGATGTGTTGGCACAGGGCGTGAAACATTTCAAAGAGACGAAGGAAGGGTGTGAAGTAATGAGTGAATTAGTCCAGAAATATGGCGATGAAAGAGCAATCGAAGCATACATGATTTCTGTAAAAAATCTTATGGAAAATATGAAACTTACCCTGGAACAGGCTTTAAATGCGCTTGGCATTCAAGGGGATGAGCGAAGAATCATTACAAATAAATTGCAGAAACAGTAATCTGAAATTAAAGCATGAAAATATAAGGCTCCAAACCACAAAAAAGGAACACCCCAATCCCGGGATGTTCCTTTTCTTTTCCCAATCTTCTAACGGAGTCGAAGGGATTCGAACCCTCGTGCCGCACATTCGCACGACAAACTGATTTCGAGTCAGCCTCGTTACAACCACTTCGATACGACTCCTAAGATGCGCAATGGCACATCCCTGTTAGTATAGCATAAATATTTCTATTTTAAAAGTCCAAAATTTACGGTAGATTCCACCCATTTAAAATGCTATGATACTGGCAGAACAAAACACAATATCTTTGGGGGTTAGTTAGATGGAGAAAAGAATTGAGTTAGCAGGAGAGTGGAGATTTTCCTTTGAGAAGCCGGATTATAACGACACTATCATGCTGCCGGGCACGACAGCGATGGCAAAAAAAGGAAAGCCAAACGACAAGGAGGAGACAGGGTATCTTACGGAGCGTTATCCATATGAGGGGACAGCGTGGTTTGCAAGGAAAATAACACTTCCGGAGGACAGCGTGTTACCTTCCGGGAAAGCGGCGAAACGAATCGTACTGTTTTTGGAGCGAACCCGCATGACGAAAATCCGGGTGAACGGAGCAGCGGCAGGAACAGGAAACAGCCTTACGACACCGCATCGGTTTGACATTACGAAATACATAAACGGCAGGGAAGTAGAACTTGAAATCGCCGTGTCAAATACCGGATATCCGACAATCGGCGGACATATGACATCGCCGGATACCCAGACAAACTGGCTTGGAATCATGGGACGCATGGAGTTACAGATTTCCGGGGAAGTGTCCGTGCAGGACGTACATACGACCTGTGATATAGCGGAAAAAACAATGACATTTGACTATACGGTATTAAATACTACAGATGACGCGATAAGCTGCAAATTGAGCGTGCAGCCGGAGACAATACATCTGTCGGGACTGATTGAGCCGGAAGGGAAAAATTATGAAGCGGACCCGGCAAAACTTAGGGTAAGCAGAACAAAACTTCTGGTTTACAGTGAAAATATTACGGTGCAGCCGGGAACACAGACACTTCACGTAACCTATGCGTTTGACAAGGGTATGGTGCTGTGGAGCGAGCATACACCGGTGGTCTGTGACGTGCAGCTCACCTTGTCGGCAGATGGAATGACAGATGACCATTATCACACCTATGCGGCACTTCGGGCATTTACAGCGGATGAACATGATTTTTACATCAACGGCGTGCGCACGAAGCTGCGTGGAAAACATGACGGGCTCTTATTCCCGATGACCGGGGCAGCACCGATGGATTTAGAGAGCTGGCTTTGTGTGATGGGACGGGCATGGCAGTATGGAATCAACCATTACCGCTATCATACCTGCTGTCCACCGGAAGCGGCATTTCAGGCGGCAGATTTGCTTGGAATTTATATGGAACCGGAGCTTCCGTTCTGGGGCACTATCGTAGCACCGGGCGAGGAGGGTTATAAGGAAGAGGAGCAGGAGTACCTGATAGAAGAGGGTATCCGTATGCTCCGGGAGTATGGCAATCATCCGTCGTACTGCATGATGTCGCTTGGAAACGAACTCTGGGGAAGTAAACAGCGCGTCAACGAAATCATCGGCCTACTGAAAAAAGAGGATGACAGACCGCTTTATACACAGGGTTCCAACAACTTCCAGTTCATTCCGGAAATTCTTTCCAACGAGGATTTTCTGGTTGCAGCGAGGCTTGCACCGCCTGTGAATGGAGAAAATAAGCGTTTGGTTCGCGGTTCTTTTGCAATGTGTGATGCGCCGCTCGGTGCAGTACAGACCATGGCACCGGGAACATCGTTTGACTTTGATGCGGCGGTACTTCCGGAACTTGCGCAGGAAGGCAGTGCGGACACAGACAAAAATACAACTGTAGGTGAAAGAGAAATCGCCATCCAGTATGGAACCGGCGTTAAGATGGTAAAAGCAGCGGAGCAGGACAACGGTGTGACGGCAACCGTGCCGATTGTAGGGCATGAAATCGGTCAGTATTCGATGTTTCCGGATTTTGATGAGATTGAGAAATATACCGGAGTGCTTGATGCCAGAAATATGAAAGTCTTTAAGCGGCGGTTAGAGGAAGCCGGTATGGCAGACCGTGGAAAAGAATTTTTTGAATGTGCCGGAAAATTTGCGGTGGAATGTTACAGAGAGGAACTTGAAATGATGCACCGCTCCCGTTATATGGCAGGATATCAGATTCTTGACATTCAGGATTATACGGGACAGGGAACATCGCTTGTGGGAATCCTTGACTCCTTTATGGATTCCAAGGGGCTTGTGAAGCCGGAGACCTGGCGGGGTTACTGCTCAGACGAAGTGCTGCTCGGCTGTTTTGACCGATACGTATATGAAGAAAAAGAAACATTTTCTGCCAAAGTGCGCTTAAGCTATTTTAACCCGATGCAGCCGCTTAAGGGAAAAAAAGTAGAGTGGCAGCTTGCGGTTGCCGAGAATTCCCATGTAGGAAAAGTGCTCGCATCCGGAAGCCTTCCGATAGAAAGAGAAGAGACCGGAACCTGGACGGTCGGAGAACTACAGGTGACGCTTCCATCCAGCCATGAAATTCACGGTGAACAGCGCCTGATGTTTACACTGGAAATTCCGGACACCAGAATGCACAGGGAATATCTGCTCTGGATGTATGCTGCCAAACCAAAGGAGACGGAGGAAAAAGAGCTTTGCATAACGACTGTGGCAAAAGAGGCATGGACGGCGCTTGAAGCGGGGAAACGGATTCTTTATTTTCCATCAGAAGTCCAAGAAAATATTCCGGGCTTTTACTGTACGGACTTTTGGAACTACACGATGTTCCGCCAAATTTCAGAGAGCATGGGCAGAGAGGTCGCAGTCGGAACACTCGGACTCTGCATCCAGAAAGACCATCCGGCATTAGCCGGTTTTGCCTGCGAGACTTATTCGACTCCGCAGTGGTATTCCGTGGTATCGGAGAGTAAATGTGCGGTGCTCGACAGCCATATGCCGGCAGCGTATAAGCCAATCGTGCAGATGATTGACAATGTGGAGCGCAACCATAAGCTTGGAATCCTTTTTGAGGTGGCAGCAGGAAACGACGGAAAACTTTTAATCTGTACGGCAGATTATGACGGATTACAGAAGGCACCGGAGGGCAGACAGTTGATTGCAAGCATCAAATCTTATGCCGCTTCCGAGGAGTTTGCGCCGGAAATGACGATGGGGCAGGCGGATTTTGAAGCATTATTTGCATAGGAATATATTGTAGTCCAGAGGAAAAAATATTATAATTATGAAAGATAAATAGTTTCACGGCAAGAACGATGAGGAGGAAACAGATATGATGAAAATTGGACTGTTGACCAGTGGTGGAGATTGTCAGGCTTTGAATGCAGCGATGCGCGGCGTAGTCAAGGGACTCAGCGAGAACGTGAAAGACCTCGAAGTATATGGATTCCTGAACGGATACAAGGGATTAATCTACGGAGATTACCGTCTGTTGACTGCCAAGGACTTTTCCGGAATTCTCACAAAGGGAGGTACGATTTTAGGCTCCTCAAGACAGCCGTTTAAACAGATGCGCGTGCCGGATGAAAACGGACTCGACAAGGTCGAGGCGATGAAAAAGACCTACCGGAAGCTTGAACTGGAATGTCTGGTGATACTCGGTGGAAATGGAACCGAGAAGACCGCCAATCTGCTGCGTGAAGAGGGACTTAATGTCATTCATCTGCCAAAGACCATCGACAACGATATTTATGGTACGGACGTGACTTTTGGATTCCAGAGTGCGATTAACATTGCAACGGAAGCAATCGACTGCATCCATACGACAGCGGCATCGCATAACCGTGTATTTATCGTGGAAGTCATGGGACATAAAGTTGGCTGGCTGACCTTATATGCAGGAATTGCAGGCGGAGCAGACATCATTTTACTGCCGGAGATTCCTTACGATATCGAGAAAGTCATTGCGGCAATCAATAAGCGGACGGCAGCAGGAAAGGGATTTACCATTCTTGCGGTAGCCGAGGGCGCAATCTCGAAGGAGGATGCGGCATTATCCAAGAAAGAATACAAAGAGAAGGTTGCAAAACACAAATATCCTTCCGTTTCCTATGAAATCGCAGACAAGATTTTCAAGGAAACTGGCATAGAAGTTCGTGTAACGGTTCCGGGACATACACAGCGTGGCGGAAGTCCGTGCCCGTATGACCGCGTGCTCTGCACCAGATTGGGTTCCGCAGCAGCAAAAGCGATTATGGATGGCGATTACGGCAACATGATTGCGATGATAAATGGAAAGACAAAGCGCGTGCCGCTTGCAGAGGTGGCAGGCAAATTAAAGACCGTTGACCCGGAAAATCAGATGATTAAAGAGGCAAAACGGATTGGAATTAGTTTTGGAGATTAAACAGAATGTCATATACAGCATTATACCGGAAATTCCGGCCGCAGGAATTTGAGAACGTTAAGGGACAGGACCACATTGTCACCACATTAAAAAACCAGATTAAGGCAGATAGAATCGGACATGCCTATCTGTTCTGCGGAACGAGAGGAACAGGTAAAACTACAATTGCCAAAATTTTTGCAAAGGCAGTCAACTGTGAGCATCCGGTAGACGGAAGTCCTTGTGGCGAATGTCCTTCCTGTAAGGCAATCGCCGCAGGCAATTCTATGAATGTAATTGAAATTGATGCGGCTTCCAACAACGGCGTGGACAATATCCGCCAGATTAGAGAAGAGGTAGAATATCGTCCGACAGAGGGAAAATATAAGGTTTACATTATCGATGAGGTTCATATGCTTTCCATAGGAGCGTTTAATGCACTCTTAAAAACGCTTGAGGAGCCGCCATCATATGTTATTTTTATTTTGGCGACAACGGAAGCGCACAAGATTCCGATTACGATACTTTCCCGCTGTCAGAGATACGATTTCCGTAGAATCTCTATCGACACGATTGCCGGACGGTTAAACGACCTGATGGAGCAGGAAAAAGTTGTGGTAGAAGAGAGGGCCATCCGTTACATTGCAAAAGCAGCGGACGGCTCTATGCGTGATGCGTTAAGCCTTTTAGACCAGTGCATTGCCTTTTACTTAGGGCAGGAGCTGACCTATGATAAGGTGCTAGAGACGCTTGGCGCCGTGGATACCGAGGTATTCAGCCGTCTGCTTAGACAAATCCTCGACAAGGATGTAAAAGGTGCGATTGTGACGGTTGAGGAGCTTGTGACGGAAGGCAGGGAGTTAGGGCAGTTTGTAACCGACTTTACCTGGTATCTGCGCAACCTGATGCTGGTACAAAGCTCAGATAATATGGAAGATGTGCTTGACATTTCAACGGAGAATCTGGCCCTGCTCAAAGAAGAGGCACAGATGGTGGATGCAGATGTTTTGATTCGCTATATCCGCATCTTTTCGGAGCTTGGAAACCAGATAAAATACGCAGTGCAGAAGCGAATCCTCATCGAAATTGCAGTAATTAAATTATGTAAACCAGAAATGGAGAAAGATTATACGTCCCTGGTCGACCGCATAGACAGCCTTGAGAAAAAAATAGAAAAAGGCGTTGCGATTGCACCGGGGGGAGCCAGGCAGAGCATAACACAGGCGGCAGCAGCACCGGCGCCAAAAGCAGAACTGCCAAAGGCAATCCCGGAGGATATCAAACAGGTTATGGCAAACTGGGGTGGAATCCTTTCACAGCTTACCGGTCTTACAAAAAATTATCTTAAGCTTGCAACCAGGTCGCTTGGACCGGGGGATACGCTGTTACTGGTGTTTGAAGATCAAAATGCGTATGCGTATGTGGAAGAAAACCGTTCCGGCTGTCAGGATGCACTAAAAGAAGCAGTTGCGGAGCGCATTGGGAAGGAAATTGACATTCAGGTGAAACTCAATGACACCGGGCATCCGAGCGAAGATATTTATCCGGATTTAGGACAGTTAATCCAGATGGACATCGAGGAAGAAGACTTCTGAGATAAGAATAGGAAAGAAACTGGACGAATCGGCAAATTTATATTATGATAGAGTGCACAGATTAAAAAGGAAAAACAGGAGGGAAAACCATGGCTAAAAGAGGTGGATTCCCGGGCGGTATGCCGGGAAATATGAATAATCTGATGAAACAGGCACAGAAGATGCAGCGTCAGATGGAAGATGCACAGAAAGAGCTTGAAGAAAAAGAAGTAACTGCAACAGCAGGCGGCGGAGCAGTGGAAGTAACCGTTTCCGGTAAGAAAGAAGTGACAAAGGTAAAACTTTCTCCGGAAGTAGTAGACCCGGATGACATCGAGATGTTAGAGGATCTCATCATGGCTGCAACCAACGAAGCATTCCGCCAGTTAGATGAGTTTTCACAGGAATCTATGGCAAAAATCACAGGCGGAATGGGTGGTTTAGGCGGACTTCCGTTCTAAGGAAGCCTGTTACAGCTTCGCTTTAAAAATAGGATCTGCGGGATAACCGCTGGCACATTTCTGCATTGCACGCTGAATACTGTCGGCGGAGTTGCCCCAGTCCTTATCTTTGTTCCGGTAATCATTTTTTTCTACAAACCAGGACACTTCTTTTTGAACACGGTCGAGATTTTCCTGCATCAGGGCGAAAGCCGCAGGGTAAAAATCTTTCTTTTCGGCATCGCTTAATCTGGCTTCTGCCGTTTCCATCAGGTCGCCGAAGTGCGGGAGACAAAATCCCTTGCTTTCATGAAACATTTTCCGAAATTCATCGTTATTTTTGTATAAGTCAAAAAAAGTATCCAGATAGCGTCCGTAAATCTGGTTAAAATGGTCGCAGACATAGCAGGAGGCTTCCTTCTGGCGTACCCATGCACCGATGGATGTGGAAGCAGAGCGCTCTCCGGTTGCATCCGTGCGTTTCATGCGGGAAAAAAGACCCGACTTGGAAGGTGTGAAATCCTTGATTTCCTTTGTCAGTTCCTGGTTTAATTTCTTAAGGTGAGTGCTTAAAATCAGAGCATTTCCAAGACGGTTGCCGTAATCGTACATCATTTTGAAGTGATGACGGCAGAAGCCGGTAGCATCGGTTTTCTCACGGATATCATCTTCCATATAAGCGGAGCCAAGAATAAAGGAAATGGCATGCTGTTCCGCTTCACGCTCTAAATAGCAGAACGGACACTCGTCATTTGCCTGCATGGCATCCATTAAAGGGATGGTTGCGATATTTTCTTTCATGATAATTCCTCTCTTTCCTTTTTATCTTACTTGTAAAAAATACTTTTTTCAAGTAAGATAAGAGGGAAAATTAAGAACGGATTGAGGTTTTATATGGATTATTACAGTGCACAAATCAGCAGATTAATACAGGAGCTGTCCGGGCTGCCGGGAATCGGCGCAAAGACCGCACAGCGGCTGGCATTTCATATTTTAAATATGCCGACGGAACAGGTGGAAGCCCTCTCGGCGGCAATCGTGGACGCCAAGCACAATGTCCGCTATTGCAAGGAATGTTTTACCCTTACGGACAGCGACTTATGCCCGATATGCAGTGATGCGTCCAGAAATCATAAAACGATAATGGTAGTCGAAAATACCAGGGACTTAGCAGCATATGAGAAAACGGGAAAATACGACGGTGTTTATCATGTTCTGCACGGGGCGATTTCCCCGATGCTTGGAATAGGACCGGGCGACATCAAGTTAAAAGAACTGATGCAGCGGCTCCAACAGGATGTGGACGAGGTTATCATTGCCACCAATTCCAGCCTCGAAGGAGAGACGACCGCCATGTATATCAGCAAACTGATTAAACCTACCGGAATCAAGGTGACGCGGATTGCCAGCGGTGTTCCGGTCGGCGGGGACTTGGAATATATTGACGAGGTGACGCTGCTTCGTGCGTTAGAGGGCAGAACGGAACTGTAGTTTAAGAAAGAATAAAGCCACAGGTGGAGCATAAAATGCCCTGCCTGTGGCTTTCTTTATGCCGGACAGAAAGATTCTGTCGAAAAATTTTTGAAAAAGTGTCCACAATCCACCAAAATATGCAGAAGAGCTGTGATAGGATTTTCCCTGAAAAAATCGTTTTGGACGGAAAGGGGCAATACATAGTATGATTGAAATTATTCGGGAAGAAGAATGGGACAGGTCAAAAGAGCAGAATGATGGAAACGAAAGAGTACTGCCAAAGGACATCAGACAGATGGGCAAACCGGACATTGGAGACCGTATCTACGTGGAGGACCGGGTATACCAGAAATTGCATGACTATGAGGAGCCGGTCGAAAAAGCGGTTTATGTGCTGTTGGGAAAATTTGAAAACTACTTTGGAAAACAATGTGTGTTTATAGAGACACTAATTCCATTGAAAGAAATTACGTTTGAAGGCGGACTGCCGGTGTGGAATGACAAGACCTGGGCATATCTTTATAAGAAATTGTGTCAGGCATACGACAACATGGTAATTGTGGGCTGGGCAATGGACATCCGTGGACAACTGCCGAACATGACAGTGCGGATAGAAAACCTTCATAATGCAAATTTTGGCGGCACCCATCAGGTGCTCTTCCTGATGGACGGGCTTGAGCGGGAGGAGGCATTTTATTGCAGTGAAAAAGGGCATCTTCGCCGCAGAGAAGGTTATTATATCTATTATGACAGAAAAACACCGTTTGTGCAGGAGACGGTAGTGGAAGAGAAGAAGCCGGAGCCGGAACCGCAACCGGTGTTACAGATGGAAACTGACAGCCATGTGAACTACCAGCAGGGAACTTATCGCAGACAGGTAATGGAGAAGGAGGAACGCAAATCTTTTTTTCCGGCACATTCTGCATCGGTGGTGTTAGCGCTCATTGCCTGCGTACTCGGCTACAATGCCTACCGCAATTATGAAAAAATGAATGCGATGGAGGAAACATTGGCACGAATGAACAATACGGTTCAGCTGGTGGCTGCCACGGAAGAAACAGAAGAAATAGAACAAACATCTGCGCCAGTCGTCCGGGTGGAGGATGCTGCCGGAACAATAGAAAAGCAGCAGGAGACAGAAAGCACGACAGAGACGGTTGTTTCAGAGGAGAATGGACAATCGCAGGAAGGTGTGACAACAGAGAGCGAAGAAGCAGAAGAGAACAAGACGCAGGAAGAACAGACGGAAGAGACAGAAAAGGCGGGAGACAGCGAGCAAAAGGTGGCAGAGGAGACAGCGGAAGAGGAGACAGAAAATACGACAGAGACAATGACAGAATCAGAGAAATATCTTGCGCAGGGGTATTACATTGTGCAAAAAGGAGAAAATCTGGCGTCAATCTGCAAAAAGGTTTATCAGTCAACGGCAATGATGGACAAACTCTGCGAGGCAAATGGAATTGACGACCCGGATGCCATCTATGCAGGACAATGTCTGACGCTTCCGAACTAATGGCGTAGAACAAAAAAGGGGTGAAAGGTGACTGCGGGTGTGTTACAATAGAGCAAACTGCAAGAAGAAACAGAAATGAGGAAACTATGGCAGAATCAGGCAAAAAAGGTTTTCGTACGGTAACGGAAACTGATGAGGAAGATTTTGAACAGAAATTGCGGAAGCACCGCAAGAAAATAGTAGGAAGAACCATTTTTATCATTCTGGTTCTGGGGGTGACGGTGACGGGGAGCTGGCTTTATCTGTCACTCAGGCACTATACTGAATACGACATTATCTCGACGGTGGAGCGTGAGGATTCTGCGGCGACAAAATATGCAGAATTTCAGGGAAACCTTTTAAAGTATAGCAATGACGGGGCGACATATGCGGACCTCTCGAATGAAAGAATCTGGACGCAGGCATTTGAACTTTCAAATCCACAGATTGATATTTGTGGCGAATATCTCACGATTTACGACAAGGGCGGCACGATGATATACATCCTGTCGCCTGCCGGACTGCTTGGAAGTGTGGAGACGACCATGCCGGTTGCGCAGGTAAGCATTGCGTCACAGGGAACAATCGGCGTTTTGATGCAAAAAGACGAGGCGGGATATCTTGCCGTCTATGACCACACAGGAGAGGCATTGGCACAGGGCGCAATTCACGGAGAAAAAGGCGGCTATCCGGTGGCGATAGCACTTTCTAGGGATGGGATTAAACTTGCGGTTTCGATGCTTGACATCAACGATGGAACGTTAAAGAGTACGGTTGCCTTTTACAATTTCGGTTCTGTCGGGCAGAATGTGACGGATCACTGCGTTGGAATTACAACATTCCCGGACATGGTGATTCCTGAAATGGAATTTGTGGCAGATGACCGCATGGTTGCGTTTTCCGATACGGAAATATTGATATTTGAAGGGATGCAGAAGCCGCAGCTTACCTTAGAGCTTCCGTTTGAACAGGAAATCAAAAGCATTTTTTATAATGAAGGATATGTCGGAATTGTATACAGCAACCAGGACGAAGCGGTGACGCATCATATGCAGGTTTATGATACAAAAGGAAAACTCAGAATGGAAACCGATTTTTCTCTTGAGTATGACAATGTATCGTTTCTTTCCAATGGAGAAATCTGTGTACAAAATGAAACCGCCTGTGATTTGTATACGGTGGGAGGCGTCTATCGGTTCCATTATGAATTTGAAAACATTCTGTACTGTGTAATACCGGGTAAAATGGGACTGAACTATTCCTTTGTCACGGATAATGAGACGCAGAAAGTACGATTAAAGTAAGGGGATAAATATGAACTGGTTATTGGTGGTTGTGCTGGCAGTGCTTGCACTTTGCATTATGAATGGGTATCACAAGGGATTCCTTCGGATGGTGTATTCGTTAGTATCCTGGATTGTTGTACTGGTGTTTGTGACATGGGCGACACCCTATATTAACAGTTATATCAAAGAAAACACCGGAATTTATCAGGAAATCGAGAAAAACTGTGAAGAGAGAATGCGTGAGTCGGCAAAAGGAAAAACGGAAGAACATATACAGGAAAACGCATCTCTTGCAGACCTTGGACTCAGTCTGCCGGACAGTGTGACAGAAAAAATCTTAAGCGGGACAACACAGGCAGCAGGAGAGCTGATGGAAAGCAGTGGAATATATGAAGCAGTTGCGGGAGGAGTGGCAGACTTTATAGTAGAGGGAATTTCATTTTTTATAGCAATGATTGCAGCATCTGTCCTCATGCATATCATATCGCGGTTACTTGGAACAGTTTCAAGAATTCCGATTCTTCGAGGGGCAAACCGGACGCTTGGGTTATTTGCAGGAGCAATCTACGGATTGGCGCTCGTATGGATAGCGTTTTATATTATTGCATTGTGTGGGACAAGCGAGGCAGGAAAAGACCTCATAGCGCTGATTTATGAAAGCCGCCTGCTTACATATTTATATGAAAACAATGCAGTACTTACGCTGATTATGTATTTCTTGTAAAAAATATGAAAAAAATTGTTGACAGAAGAAAACAATGATGGTAATATGAAAGTCCATTGCGGGAGACAACGTAAGGAAAACAAACTTTTGAAAATAAAATAAAAAAGTTGTTGACAAACGAAATCACCTGTGATAATATAAACAAGCTGTCGCCGAGAACGGCGCTGCGGACAAGCCAAACGGCTTGAAAAAATAAAATAAAAAGTTGTTGACAAACGAGTTCAACTGTGATATAGTAAATAAGCTGTCGCTGA
>ENA-ORNF01001516-ORNF01001516.1-human-gut-metagenome-genome-assembly--contig:-NODE-1516-length-20064-cov-5.653706_pt1 | contig 20064 bp, 29 predicted proteins | sample MGYA00242110_ERZ509012 | MGnify/ENA primary metagenome ERZ509012 (study PRJEB26280, sample SAMEA2338714) | human gut metagenome | biome: human gut; feature: human-associated habitat; material: faeces...
TTGATTTTGGCAACTCTTGTCCTTCAAATATTACTATTCTATCAAAAGCTGAACCTGTACCATGTGCCTTTAAAGCAATTGTTGCCCTTTCTTCATTTATAAATTGTTTTATTTCACCTGTCGGAGTAGCAAAAGTTAAACACTCTTTTAATATAATAGTTCTATCTACCTTGTTTTCCATCAATTTTAGTATTTCTTCACTTGAAAGCATACCATTTATATATTTTACAAATGGTCCAGGGAAACCATTTAACGCTGGTATGAAATAACCTACATCAGATTTTATTACTGAACTATTTAACTTTTCTGCTGCATAAAGTGCTGAATAAGCCGAAACTTCTTCCACATTATATGATTGTATTTCAGGTGTTTCTAATTTTTCTTGTATTAAACTTAATCCTTTATCTTAAAAAATATCATTAGCAATTTTATATTTTCCATGATTTCCTGTAACCATTATAACTTCTTTTTCAGTTTCAATATGATTCTTTATTTTTTCATTAACTTCATTAGTTGTTTTTTGATTATCATTCAAAAATTTGCACACTTTAATAAAACATGAAATTTGATTCTCATTTAATTCCTTAATATCAACCATATGTCTTAATTCATCCATTGAAAACCATCTAACTTCAGATAACTCTTCTTGCTGAATTTTTACGTCTTTAATGTCAATATCTTTATTTAAAAAATACATTTTATAACAATCTTTTCCATCACAACCAGAATCATATTCTATAAATTCTTCATTGGAAAAATCCAATCCTAGTTCTTCTTTTACTTCTGTTATAATACCTTCTATTGGGGTTTCTCCTGATTTAGGATGTCCTCCTGTTACTCCCCAATCTCCACCTTTATTTAGGAATCTCTTTTGCATAAGAAACTCTCCTTTTGAATTTCTTATAACAACCATAACAACCATTGGATAATAACCTTTAGGAATTTCTTCCCCTTTTCTATATGTTTTATCTGTTTTATTGCTATTAATATCATATAAATCTCTCAATTCTGACATATTTCTCCCTCCTTACGATTTCTCATTTGTTGTTCAAATTATATAATAATTTAAATATATTTTCAATTAACTGTTATTTATCAAAAGAATTTATTGCTGATTGCTACAATTTCCTTGATTTATTCATATTTTTTTGTTATTATTTTCTAAAAGGAGTGATTGAATGGAAAATTTCGTAAAACATTTAATTGACAATAACATAGAAAAAAATTTAATAGATAAACTTACAAATTTACTTTCAAAAACAAAAGGAAAATTTTATATAATTAACCCAAAAGAAAACAAATTTAGGTTTCCATACTTATTATACATCCCAAATAAACTTGAAAGTAATACTTTAATATTACATGGTAACAACTTAGCTCAAGAAGAAGGAAATATTATGAATATATATTCTGCAATATTCGAAACAACATCATCAGCAGGATATGATTTATTAAACCTAAATCAACCAATTATTGTTCCTGTTACTTCAAATTATATTCATCCAGCTAATAATAATATGCATGAGTTTTTCCCTATGCAAGCCTCTAGAAATGTTTTATTTAGCAGTGATTCAAGTAATACATACTATAAATTGTTTGACCAAATAAATAATATGATTGATGATTGCAAAAATTTTGTCTTTGAAAAAGTAAACACAACACTTGCCAAAAAGATTATATGTCACGGATTTTCTTCATCTTCAAAATTTGTATTAAGATACGCAACTTGTTATCCTGAAAAAGTAAGCTTATTAATCGCTGGTGGCTTTGGAAATCAAGCATTTATTCCTCTTGAGAAAATAACAATTGAGAATAAAGAAATTGAATTAATTTATCCAATTGGTGTTAAAGATATAAATTATATAACAGGAAAATCTTTTGATTATCAGAATTATAAAGAAATGAAACAATTCTATTTTATTGGTGCAGAAGAAAATGAAAATAATGATACTGCTTTTAATTTTAGACATACTGATGAAGATATAAAAAATATTTATGGAAAAGTTTTTGGTAATGTTTATCAAAATAGATTTGATAAATTGGTTCGAATCTACAATGATTTAGGATATGATAATGTTGAGTTTGTAAGATACCCGAATTATGGGCATAGCGGTACGCCTGGAATTCAACATACAACTGAATTAATTTTTAATTATAGAAATCTATAAATGGAGGAATGATATTATGAACTATCTACCAAATACAAAAATTTTTGAAAACAATGATACAGAAATATATTCAAACAAAGATTTCTCAAAAGATTTTCTTGAAAGACTATCTAACTTTTTTTCAAAAAAGAAAAAATCTACACTTGAATTTTTTAAAATTTCTTCCTTTATAAAAGTTCGTATTAATCTTTTTGATAATAGAACTTCTTATTATAATTTTTCTACACAATATATTAATATTTCTTCTTATAGTCAAGGAAATTGTTGTGCTGGAATGATTAATTATATATATAACGAATCTGATTTACAAGACTTTGCTAAAGCTCGGTTTTCTTATCGCAAGTATTGTTCATGAATTTATACATCTAGTATACGATAATCAAGTTCCGTATAATCATTGTGTTTGGCTTGAAGAGGGATTAGCTCAATTTTTATCAGGTCAAAAATCTTTTTTAGAAGCTGATGAGAATAAATATCATAATTGGTTGAAAAACTCTGTACTAAAAAAAGAAATACCTCCAATTACATTTTTAAAAAAACATGGCAGTAGTTATGGTGAATTCTGTGATTGCAGCACTAATAAATATAATGGCTATGATATTTCCTATGCATTGTTGCGTTTTATTATTGAAGAATATTCAGAAGAAAAAATATATGAGATTATTAAAAATCCAAGTGCTTTACTATCTTTTGAAGAAAACATAATATACGATTTTAAAAATAGATATTTAAATTAAGAAAAAGGGCACGTCAATGACGTGCCCTTTGGAGTAGTGCTACAGGTAGCAAACCTTATTAAGGCTTAGCCGCCCCAGTTACACTCGCATGTGGATGAATTACACTCGCAGTTACAACTACCATCACAAGAGAAACAGCAGTCGTAGCTGGCACTGTAGACATTCACGAAGAACATCGACATCTCCATAAGAGCACCTCCTTTTCAAGATTTATAAATAATGTTATTAAAGACCAAAGTCTTTACAACATTATTAGCAGTAGAGATATCAACGCCGAATGCATCGATAATATCCCTTACGGAAAATTCTTCTTTACTCGACACAAAATCATACATAGCTTTTGTCAAGAAAATATATGTCCTTCCTACTGATGCCCTGATAGAAGACTGGTCTATCGTGTAGCGAACTTTATTGGAAACCACAAAGTTGTCATCAACACCATAAACTCCCCCATCACCTTGTACAGATTTTTCGAAACGGATTGGCAAGTTTTCTGTATTAGAAATCAAATCCAACCTGTCCATCCTTCCAGTGAATGGAAAGGAATCAACTCTACATCCACCCAGACATCTCGAAAGTGCCTTGCATGTTTTACATTCCTCAGGAATATAGCTATCATCCCTCCATTTATGAAGAGATTCCCAGATTTGTGCAAAATCCTGTGACAGAATATTGCCATACAACTGACTATCCCTTGGACATGCTTTTACATTTCCATCTGTATCGATGGCATAGCTTGTTTTTCCTGCCGTACATATTTTGGTATATCCAAAAAGCTTAAATGCTTCTTCTGTGTATATACTACATGCTGTATACGGGCAAGAAGTTTCAACTTTAATGGAATACTCTTTTGAAACGGCAACTGAAATGTCCTGAAGTGTTCTGATTTCGTCATTTCCAAGAAGATACTTATCAAATGTATCGTTTGAATTAATTGGCTTTCCAACTCTTGTAATAGATACCTTCTTAACATCATATCTTTTTTTCAAGAATTGTACTGTTTCCATTACATAATCCAAATTAAGTGTCGAAACAACAATATTAGTTGAAAAGGGAATGCCTTTTTCATATGCTAAATCAAGTTTCTTCACAACATTCGATAAAGACCCCTCTGTATCTGTTATAGCATCACAGATACTTGCAGTTGAACACGGAAATGATACAAAGAGTCCAATTTTCCTCTCTTTCAGATACTCGGCAATACTTTCGTTTAACAATGCAACATTTGTATTGATAGAAACAAAAATACCATGCTGGAGTAGCAGATCAATAGAGGATTTAATTCTGTCAAATACAAGTAACGGTTCGCCACCTGTAATGACAACGGATACGGGTTTCTGCTCAATGATTTTATTTGCTAACCGCAAATAGTCCTCTTCTGAATTAAATCTTGCCATACCAGCAATCTTTTCAGAATCCTTTCTCCAGTAGTTATAACAGTGAATACAATTATGGTTGCACTCTGTTGTTATTTCCCACTGGACATTAGGCGGGTAACGTAAAGTGTTCATAGAACCACTCCTTTATATGAAATTGTCATAATTATACAATGTTATGTTGACTTTGTCAATACTTTTTTCTATTATTTTTTCACATCAATTGTAACTTCAAATTTTCCTGCTTTTTTTCATCTATCTCTCATAATCATTATTTTCTTTTTTAAAAAAACTTCTATAATTTTTCTGTCAAATGTTTCTTCACAACTATAAACAATTTGGTTTTTCTTTAACGGATAATGCCTTTTAAATTCACTATCTGATAATAAACAAAATTCATAATCATCTCTCTTATCTTTTTGCATTGAATCCCAAGTAACATCACAATTATACCACTTACCATTAATTTTTACCTGGCTCCAAACATGCTCTGGAAAACCTTTACCATCTTTTAACTTTGTATTTCCATATACTTCGTTACATTCAATCCCTGCCTTACTTAGTAACAAAGACAATGCTTCAACATAACCAGCACATACACATTTTTTATCACATAATGCTCCCTTTAAACTATCCATGTTTAAACTATTTTTTTCATATTCAATAGAATTAACTAAATAACTATATATAACCATAAATTTTTCAAACTCATTTTTTGATGATATTCGTGTAATAATTTTTTCCACAACATTTTTCACCTTTATATATTCACTAATACTATAGCTCAGATCATTTATTTCAATATTCCTTATCATCTCACCATATCCATCCAGTAAATCTTCATTTAAAAATAGATTTGAGTTATATATACTGATGCTTCTTATATTTTTGTTTCTTATTAACTCATCATAATTTGAAATAAATATATCTTCTGGTAAAGAAATTTCATAGGGATAATCCATATTTTCCAATAAAAATCTTAATTGTGTATTTGAATTTATTTTATAACACAGATTATTTGTACTAACCAACATTTGTTCATCTAAACCACTAGACTGGCTTAAATCTATTTCTATTCTCTGTGTTTTACTTTTCAAATAATCTATAATCCAAATAAATTTTTTTGCTTCTTTCTTCATTTTTATACACATGAACATAAATCCATTTTCTATAACTTCATTTACCGTTGTTTCGATTTTATTAAAAGTAACATTATTATCTATATTCAAATCTTCTATTACGGGAACATTTGAATTTTTATAAATTAATTTTATTAATACTCTTATATTCTCCATATACTTCTCCTATATTTTTAGAAAGAGCCGAGTTCAATATGAACTCGGCTCTTGGAGTTTCGACAACAAATCCCATTAGGCATTAGCCTGGTCATTGTCATCATCTGTCGGACATTCTTCTGTGGGTACGGGTGCTTCAGGGGAGAATTCCCCGCAAGAACGACTCGGCTGAGTCATTCTGTCCCAGTAGTTACACCAGTCACTTCCGTCGAAGTATTCGCACCGTATGCATGAGCCTGCCATGAGAACCATCCTTTCTTGATATTAGATTTTGGAAACTCTTTGTAACTCCATGTTACGTAAACTGTTTTATCACACTTTTTTTCATTATGTCAACACTTTTTCGGTGTTTTTTACAAATTATGTAAATAATCTTTAATTTCATTGTCCACAACATAATCTAATATTGTATTTCCTTTGTGATTCTTGGTATTATATTTTAAACCTTTTTCTATCAATAATTTCATCATATTTAGACTATTACAGAAGAAACCTAGATTACACCACTTACTATTCAATGCATTGATGTTAGCTCCATCATCAAGCATTCTGCTAACTAATACTATATTATCATTCCTAACAGCTCTAAACAGTGGTGTTTCTCCCCTATTATCTGTTTCTTCTAAATTAGCTCCATTTTTCTTTTCCTTCTCATACTCTTCTTCATTTTTAACATATAGAAAAGATGGTCCTACATATTCCTTTATTTTTTTTATTAATTCTGCTTCATTGTTTGATTCCAACAAAATATACAATCTTTTACAAATGCTTTCTATATTATAGGGTTCACATTCTTCCATATCAAAGCAAGATTTTTTGCACTCCGTAATATACAGTTTACCGAATATATAATGTTTTGAATCTTTAGCAGTTAGCTTATATGTATTTTCCAAAGTTTTTATTGCATCACTTGACATGCAAACTTTTATATTATCCGTATCTGGTATAATTCCCCTTATAACAAGTGCTGCATTTCCTTCAACATAAAATTCATCTTTTGATATTTCTAATTGTTTAAGTTCCCTTAATATTTCGTCTATTTTCATTCCAATCCCTCGTATAATGAACATATAACATTATACGAACTCCTTTCTTTAAAATTTTTACTTTTTTGTTATAATGTTTTTATAGACTCTGTGGACTAGTTTCTATCCCTATCGCTTGACGATTTCCTTTGGAGGCTCTAGCCACAGATGTTTGTTTATTTGTTAATTAGTTAGATAACGCATGACGTTTTATTTAGAACGAGGCTACATTCAACAAACATTTTGTGGATCACATTGTCTAAATTTTATTTAAAAAGGAGTACCCCTTATGATTTATGTTGGTATCGATGTTGCAAAGGATAAACACGATTGCTTTGCAATGAACTCTGATGGAGAAATTTTGATTGAAAAATTGACTGTTCAAAACAATTTTGATGGTTTCAATTCTTTATTCAATTCTCTTTCTCAATTTAATGAAAGTCTTGAAAATATTAAAGTAGGACTTGAAGCTACTGGTCACTACAGCAATAACATTCTTAACTTTCTGACCTCAAAAGGATTTAATGTCTACGTCATTAATCCACTACAAACTAATCTTTACAGAAAAGGTCAAAGCCTTAGAAAGACCAAAACAGATAAGTTAGACGCTCGTTTTATTGCTACAATGCTTATCACAGATAACTTAAAGCCCTACTCTAATTTATCTTATCACATTTCTGAATTAAAGTCACTAGTTAGACACAGATTTCGTTTAATTCAAGAACGTTCAAAATTCAAAACATCTCTTTCTAGGCTTGTTACTCTTGTGTTTCCGGAACTCGAGAAAATTGTTTGGTCTATTTCTCAAACTTCTGTGCTGTATCTTCTTAACGAATTACCTTCTGCTAAAGATATATCTGAATGTAATTTAAAACATCTTACATCTCTTTTAGAAAAATATTCTAAAGGGAAATATAGTAGAGCTAAAGCTATTGAAATTCGTGAACTTGCTAGAATATCAATTGGCACTAATAGTCGTTCTTTATCTTTTGAATTAAGACAAGTTATTCAAACTATTTTGTTTTTACAAACTCAAATTGATGATATTGATAAGGAACTTAAAACAATAGTTGACGAACTTGATAGTCCAATAATGTCTATTCCAGGTATTTCTTATGTTTCTGCTGCTTTTATATTAGCTGAAATTGGTGATATAAATAACTTTGATTCACCTGCTAAATTACAAGCCTTTGCAGGACTTGATCCATCTACATATCAATCTGGAAAATATACTGCTACTCATTCAGTAATGGTAAAACGTGGTTCTAAATATCTACGTTGGGCCTTACTTAATGCTACAAGACTTGTCTGTATGCGTGATAAAACATTTAATGATTACAAAAATTCTAAGCTAGCTGAAGGTAAGCATTATTTTGTAGCACTTAGTCATACTTCTAAAAAATTAATTAGAGTTATTTATTATTTATTAAAAACAAATAAATCTTATCAACTTCCAAAAGTAGCTTAGTTGATAGTGTTTCATACCTTTTTAAAAGCATTTTTCCAGATGCTTATTTGTCATGCATTTTTTCAATGTACTAATTTTTTTGATTTTTTGAGAAAAACTATTGACATTCATATAGTTAGTCTCCTGTACTCTCTTACATTATTTGTCATTATAACACCTTATTGGGAATTAATCAATAATTTTACATAAACCGAGATTTGTATTTCATAATATATTGACTTTTTCAGTATCATTTGATATTTTTTATAGGGAGGAAATGTACATATGGAAGATATTGAATTTAAAACTACCAATAAAAAGTTTAAATGCAGAGTAAATGGCCTTATAATTAATGATGGTAAAATTCTTACATTACGAATGAAAAACAATACATCTTATTGCTTACCTGGGGGGCATGTTGAATTATGTGAAAACAGTAAGGACTCCATATTAAGGGAAATGTTTGAAGAAACCAAAACTAATGTTTCAATAGAAAAAGAATTTGCTATTGTCGAAAATTTTTATATAGATAAAAATAATCTAGATACTCATGAATTAAGTTTTTATTATATTGTAACGCCAGAAAACTTTGATAAGATAAAATTTGAAAATTATTCACTAATGGAAAATGATAAAGGAGAATTAAAACAACATAATTTTGAATGGCTAGATATATCAACTCTCAATAATGTTGATTTTAGACCTCCTTTCATTAAAGATAAACTTATATCTGGCAATTATAATTTTGAACATATTATAATAACTAAATAAATTCAATTATAAAATCCATCATTTTTTATTAAAATGATGGATTTTACAATTTTAATTTTCTATTATTTCTTTCAATATCAATCTAATTGCATCAGAAAATCCAGCTTCATAATATTTCTTTGTATAACACCCAGTTAATTCTCTTTCTCCTTCAATCTTTTTATTAACACATTCCTTAATATTATTACAAACCTCCTCAAAACAATTTGGTAAATTACTCAATGCAATCTGCAAATCCTTATTGTTAATTTCATTGTTTTCTATGATTTCCTTGTTTTCAATTTTCTCTTCATCAGTTAATGCCCAAAGTTCAACATTCCTTGCATCATATAATTTATCCAATTATCTGTTCTCACTGAAAAAGGTGTTAGAATTGTTAAAGACTTTGAACTTTCTGCAATAGCAAAAGTATTAGGGGTTGCTGAAACTGATTTATTAAAAGATTTCAGAGATAACTTATAATATTTATAAACTGGAGTATTTTTTTACTTCAGTTTTTTTGCAACTTTTGCAATTATGCGTAAAGGCAGGATAGGGATGCAGAGCATTTTCCCTCAAACACGCAGAAAGTCAAGCTTTCTGTCCTCTTCTTTTTCTAAAAAACAGAGAACATGCAGAGGATTTACCAACCTTGGGATTTCCTATATATTACTAGAGCTTCAATGCTTTCAGCCAATCTATAGCAACTCGTTTATGCCAATTCTCCCACCTGAGTATTTCTTCTAATCTTAGAGTATCAGTGCTTTTAGCAGATTCAAAATAAGTATTTTATTATACTCACATTAAAATCCACCCAGTGTATATTTTGTATGCTTACAACCATATAACTTTCATCGATTTTAAAACAAGTCATTCGATTCACACATATTATGCAACAAATCTTCTTCATCCTCATTTTTATTTATAATACGCCTATTTCTTCTAAAATTTGTCCAATTTTCCTTCACCAATTCATTAACAGCACTTTTATAATAATACATAACAAAATCATTTATTTTTGATTATGATATCTCACAACATTTTTCCTTTTCTCTACAAATATCATAAATCCTAATCAACATATCCCTACTAACATTATTACTCAAATGCTCCAAATTATCTTTAGCCATTAGAGCAACAATATAAGGTAAATTCTTCTTTTGAATTAGGAATAATTTCAATAATATCTGATATTTGATAAAATCCACATTCATTTTTATCATTTTCATCAAGGTTATACTCTTCTTTCAATTTAGCAAATAACTCATCTGAAACACATAAATCTAAATCTGAAGTTGTTTCCTTTATTCCAAACATAACTAAACTACCACCGCCTAAAATATAGTATTCATCTTTAGGAATATTTAAGCTTTCTACAAGTTTTAATAATTCTTCTTTGTTCATAATATCCTCCACTTATCTACTTTTCCAAATTAATAATTTTTGTTGCAACTTTTTCTATAAATTTTTCATCGTGTTCTACAAAAATAATAGTAGGATTACAATTTAAAATCATATCTTCTATTTGTTCTCTTGTTAATATATCTATATAATTCAAAGGCTCATCCCATATATAAATATTGGCTTGTTCTGAAATACTTTTTGCAATTAGCACTTTTTTCTTTTGACCTTCGCTCATATCTTGAATATTAGTATCAAAATTAGATTGTAATAATCCCATTTCTACTAACATTGCTTTAAAAATACCTTCATCTATTTGGTTTATCTGTGCAAACTTTTCCTATTCCATTTTTCCCTATTATTGCAACTCTATCTCCATTATTTACCTCGAAAGATATAGGCTTAAATATTTCTTTATAATTATATTTTACTTGAAGATTATTTACTAAAACTAACGGATTCCTATTACATATTATTTGTTACCTCAAATTGAAAATAATCAATATCAATATTTTTTGATATTGTTCCTGTATATTCATACTTTCCCTGTAATAACTTTAACAATGTTGTTTTACCTTTTCCATTTCTTCCTATTAACCCCAATTTCCAGTCAGTGTCTATATTAAATGAAACATCTTCAAATATATTATTACAGATTCCATCATAACCAAACGTTAAATTATTTACACTTATTAACGACATTGCTCCTCCTATCTATATAAATTTTAAATCCTCCGCCAAATCCTCATATTTCTTTATTTCTTTTAATTTATTTAAAAATTCCTCTCTTTTCTCTGCTCTGTTCATTTCTATAACTCTTTTCTTAAACATATTTTATTTATATTAAAACCTTCGTTTTCATATAAATCAATAGCATTACTATTATCTTTGCATACTGATAATTCTATATATGCAGCTTCCTTTTTCTTAGCCCAATTATAAAATTCATTCATTAGTTTTTTCGCAATTCCATTGCCTCTATATTCTTGCTTTACAAATAATGCATCTAATTGAGCTACTATTTTGTTTAAAAGTGTACCATTATCTTGAATATATCCATAAATATAACCTAAAATTGTATCATTTTGTTTTGCTACTAAAATACACATATCTTTATTTTCTGTATATTTTTCATAGAAATTTTTTACTTTATATTTTTCATTTATATTGTTATCATAATTTTTTCTTTCATCTTGTATCAAGCATGTAAGCATATTATTTATTTCATTTGTATCGTTAAAATTTGCTTTACTAATTATAAAATTCATTTTATAGACCTCCAACATATGGATTTTTATATTATATTTCTTACTAACTCTTTTATTTTAAGCTTAGAATATTTCCAATAATAATCATTTGATTCTTCTGTTGACATTTCTGCAATTGGTTTATCATATCCAATTGGTACAACGACTTGATTTAATGGATATGAAAATTGTTTTAAAATAACATTGTCTTTTGACATGTATACATATGGTATTTCAATTATCTCTTGAAAAATTTCATTATTTTTTCCTATTACACAATATGCTCGAGGAAATATAATTTTTTCACCTTCAGATAAATATTTTTCATATAATATCTTATTCAGATATTCTTTTACGTTTTCTATCATCTTTCCTTTCAAAATAATTCCATCATCAATTCCTATAAAATAATCATAATTCTCATTACTAAAGTAGTTTTTAACCGTTTCTGCTTTTACTCTAGCTCTGTTCGCTATATTTCCAACTTCTTTATTATCTGGTCCATTGTAATTGATATCATTTAAAGACAATATTTGAAAATTTTCGTTAGTAATACCAGCTTTTCTTAATAAACAACTGATAATCTTAAATTTGTCCCTATTTGTTGTTGCTATAAGTATTTTTTTCATTTTTTACTCCTCGTATTTCATGTTATATCACTGTATATTCACATTTAGTCAAATACAATATTCAAAAAGTTTATGCCATAAATTTATTATAACTCATCCATTTTTTTAATATTTTCTAATCATAAATACATCTATTTTATCTGCTCTAAGTTTATTAATTTCCTTTTCCTAAAAGTCATTTTTAATAAACAAGGCGAGGTTATAGCCAACTCTTTCCCATTATATTCAAGATTTAATCCTTCATTCACTTTGCAATGACTTAACAAATAAAATTTAATTGAACCACCATGACTTATGACGGCTATTCTTTTTCCTTTATATTCTTCAAGTATTTCATTTATAAATTCATTCATCCTTTTATTTGTATCATTTGCACTTTTTCCATCACGGGTTTTGAATTCTGGAAAAGCCAACTGTTCACGAGATGGGTCCATAGTTGCTTTGTCATTCATAAATTTTACTAAATCCTCTATATTTTCCAGTTTTCTTTCACATAATCTTTTATCCAAGTTATATTGTAAATTGTTTTCATTTGCAATATATTTAGCTGTTTGTTTAGCTCTAGTATAACTGCTACACCAAATTGTATCTATACTTTTCAATTCATCAGTTTTACTTAATTTTTTTGAATCTCGTTCACCTTCAATTGATAATGTTTCTTTTTCATTTATTTCCTGCATGGTTTCATCTGTATTTCTAATTCCATCTTCATCAATAGTTTCAGCGTGTCTAATTAAATAAATTATAGTATCCTCCATCCTTTATAACTCCTATTCTTATTTCACATTTTGAATTATATCAGTAAGATATTGTTAGTTGCTATTTTATTTTTTTAACTACTTATTTTTTCATCATATATTCCTCAATCAAAGGTATTCTAGCTTTATCCTTTTCCCTATTACTTTCTTTTAGAAATTCATAATATTTTTCAATACTTTGTAAATTGTAATCTCCAATTTTTTCTATTTTCCAAGGTTCTTTTGTGTCAAGAACACATTCTACTTTATCATTCACTATATACCAACCATTTTCTTTTTCAATTAAGGTATAATTTTCTTTTAGTTCTTGTAAACCTTTTTCAGTGACTGCAATATCTAAGTCTCCAGCATCTGGATATATTCCGCGAATAACTAATGCTCCACTGGATAAAATCCAAAATTCATCTCTATCTATTTTCAAACTTTTAACTAATTTAATTAATTCTTCTTTATTCATTCTTTTTTCCATGATTATATTCACCTCATTACTTATTATATTTTACTTTTATAATAACTATCTGCCAAATAAATAGCTCCTAAAGGGTTGTGTGCAAGAGCTCTATCCTTAACAGCCAGTACTGTAACCGGAGCTTTTGAATATTTAAAGAATAATGTATCATGCCCTACACATAAACCTAATACTATATTAAATTCTGTCTTTTCTTTATTTAAAAATTCAGCCTGTGCAATTGGGTTACACATTGGAACATCACAATCGTTTATTCCTATATTTTTTCTATTTACATTGCCTACTTTACATATAATTGATTCTACTTCAAATCCGTGTTTTCTTAATATTTGTGCAAATATACTCGCTTCTTTTGAAAGTCCTACACAAAAAGCTAAACCTATTTTTTTATATTTCATTTTATTACAAAAATCAATAATTTCTTTTACTCTTGGCTTAGTTCCATAATTGTCCATTACAACTTCAGCAGATGCTTTAGCAATATTATAGTTTTCTTTATCATTATAAACTTTTGATATTTCCTCTAATTCTTTTTTCTCATTTTTTGTTGGGCAATTTTGTGGAGCTTTTTCCATTTCATTTTTATGACATGAGTGTTTTTGGCAATATGCACATGTGTATTTCATTTTTCATATACCTCCATATATAGATTTTTATTTTGCATTTTCTGATTTATACAGCATATTCTTCTAAAAATTTTTTAAAAAAATTCCATGGACCTGTTTTATCAGTTAAGCCTTCATAATTATTATCAATGATAAAAGCATATACTGCTCTATGCCAATAACCCTTTTTATGACATTCTTCTCTAGTCGCTGTTTTTCCTGTAAATTCGCCATATTCATTAAGTACATCGAAAATTTCCATATTCTTCCCCTCCTCACGATTTACCATTTTATTATATTTTTATATACTATATATATCATGTTTTCCAATACTTTTCAATCTATAAAGCAAGGATTTTAAAAGCAAAAAAAGAATGCTACTAATACATTAAAAAGTAACATTCTCATAATTTTTATAAAATTCAATTTTTATATTTCTCAATTTATAGCTATTCCATTAACATATAATTTATATCCATTAAAGTTTATATTATTATAACTTGAATCACTATCTTCTAATGAAGTAATATAAGAATCTCCTGTTAATGTTATACTAGAATTACTATCTAATTTTAATATTATTTCTTTTGCTGTATTGTCTGCATTTATTGTTCCAGTATATGAACTATTATTTAAATTCATTGTTAAATTAGATATGATATCAATTTCAATGTTTCCTTCTAAAGTTTGTTTATCTGCATTTAAAGTAACATTTCCACCATTTGAACCACTCTTTCCCATTCAGAAGTTCCTTTACTACTAATCAAAATATTGCTACCAAAAGATAATTTACAATTATTTAAGTTTATAATTGCATCTGTATTTGTTATAAAAAACATTGGTGCAGTTTTATAATATTCTGAATTTGTTTGTATATTTAAACTAGAATTTGTAGCTGTAAAAGTCCCTGTTTCCTCTCCTGCATCACCTGACATTGATTGATAAATCATTACTCCTGCTTGATCTGTATCTCCTCTGTTTCCTTTTCCACTTGCTGTAAGTGTAGAATTTATTACATTTGCTGAATTTTTACCTTCAATTACAACCATTTGCAGTTCCTTGAGTATTTGTTATTGATATATCTCCTGTTGAATATATAACAGGAGAACCTCTACCATTTGTTTCTAATTTAGAGTTTTGAACTATTACTGTTCCCTCTCCTCTATCTGTTGCAAGTGTAGCACAGCTTCCACCTTGTGTTGTAATATTTACATTATCCGCTTCTATATAGCCACCATATGTGGCATCTAACCCTCTTGATGAACCAGTTCATGTTGTTGTTATTGTAGAATTGCTTATATATATTTTTGAATTTGTTCCAGTTGAAAATACTGCATTACTTCCTTTGGCATTTGTAGAAATTGTTGTATTATTTATAGTTGCAGTTGAATTTTCTGTTACCAATACACCTGCATTTACTCCATAAAATTCTGAATTTTCTGTATTTGAACTATCTCCGCTTATACTTCCCTCCTTGTTTTGTTATTTGTAATTTACCCCCAAAACATTAAAAGAATATTAAATGATAATAACCTTTTAAATTTTTTTATATAAAACAAGTTTTTTATTAAATAAATCCCATTTTTTAGACACAAATGCTCTATAAAATCTTTCAAATATTTTTTCTTGCATTTCTTTTGGTATTTCTTTTCCATTATTACTTACTTTTAAAACAATATCATTTTTTTCTTTTTCAAGTGTTACTGTTATTTTTCCATCTTTTTCACTATGTTGTATTGCATTATCTAGAAGTATTGCTGTTAATTGTTTCACTTGATTACTATTACAATTTATATTTATGTTTTCACTTATATTATATACTAACTCAATATTGTTTTCATATATTAAACTTTCAAAAGTAAGTAAAGTTTTTTTTACTATTTTTGATAAATTCTCTATATGATAATTTTCTATATTTGCTCCATTCTCTAATTTTGCTAAATCTAATAAATCTGTTATTAATTCATTCATTCTCTCAGATTCACTTCTAATATTATCAATCCATTTTTTCTCATTTGGATCGTTTTCTAAAGCTTCTGCATTTGCCATTATCACTGTTATTGGTGTTTTTAGCTCATGTGAAGCATCTGCAATTTTAAACTCATCTTCTCTATTATTAATATTCTCATTTTTAATTTCATTCCTTTCTCGCTCTGCTTAAAAGGCATACACAATTATAAATTTTTCAATCTAATCACCTTATTATTAATTTACACTGAAAACATTAAATAAACATTAAATCTATTGCCTCACCATATACACTTTTTGCAATTTGAATTCCATCATCTTGTAACTTTACTAAATTTTCCATCATAACACCACTATTAATTTCCATAACCATATATTGATTGTTAGTTAATTTAACAATATCAATACTAACAAATTTCAAATTAATAACTTTAATAATGTTATTTATCATGTTCATCAATATATTTTTTTCTTCATCATCCACATCAGCTATTTTTGCACCTCTTGATAAATTAAATCTCCATTCATATTCTATTTTCTCACCAAATTTTGGAATATAATCTGCTGAAATATTTTCACTTTTCAAATTTCTTTCATCGCCAAAATACTCACTATTAAATTCAATCAATAATTCTTTAACACTATGAACTCCATCCCCAGTAATAATAGGTTTAACTTTTTTATATATATGTTGTTTAGTTGGTAAATATATTACTCTATATTCACTTTCTATTTCATAAAATGGACAAATATCTACGCTATAGTACTTACTTATTAGTTTGTTGTATTCACTTTTCAATTTATCATATTCACATATATGTAATACATTATTTCCACATGTACCATTATTAGGTTTTAATACAACATTTTGATTATATTCATAAAAATATTTTTCTAATTTATCTTCTTCATTTTTGAATAAAATATTGTATTCTATTACTGGTATTTCTTCTGATTTTAAAACTGCATATAAAGCAAATTTATCATTGCAAATTTCAGATGTTGCTTGATTGTTTAAGTCAAATTTATACCCAACTATGAATTTGTTCTTATTTTCTTTGGTTAATTTTATTATCCAATCATCTGATAATTCTTCATATTGTATACTTTTTTCTTGGCAAATTTGCTTTATTATTTTATTAAATTGTTTTTCTTTATACATAAAAACCTCCACTTTTATGTTTCATATTATTTATATTATTATAACATAAGAAAATATATAGTAAATAATATCATATTTACTGCTTAACTGTATATACTTTTTAAAATTCATACCCATTATTTGACAAAATCCCCCATTTTGTCGTATATTTATATATATTAGCACATATATAAAGGGGGAATTTTCATGCTAAAAGGATTTAAAGCTTTTATATCAAGAGGTAATGTTATGGATATGGCAATAGGTGTTATCATAGGTGGTGCTTTTCAAAAAATAGTAACGTCATTAGTTAATGACATAATCATGCCAGCATTATCTTTTATTACAGGAAAAGTTAATATTGCTGATTTAGGTTTTACTTATAATGAAATAACAATAAAATATGGTTCTTTTTTATCTGCTGTAATTGACTTTTTAATAATTGCATTTTCTATTTTCGTTGGAATTACAATAGCAACAAAAATAAACCAAAAAATTAATGAAGGAGTTAACAAAGTAACTCGTGGAAAATTCAAGAAAAATGAACCAAAACCAGAACCAACAACAAAAAAATGTCCATTCTGCTGTTCAGAAATTGACATTAAAGCAACTAGATGCCCACACTGTACATCAGAATTAGATAACTAGTTGTAATTTATCACAACCTTACATGACAACCAGACAGCAAATACATCAAAATTAAATAAGTAGTTGTAAAAAAATTTAAAGACCAGATTTGAGCATATCACCAAACACTCAACTGGTCTTTTATCATAAAAAATTCACAATATACACAACATACACAATAATATTTATGTATATACAATGATATTTATGTATACAAAATTGATATTTATGCCACAACATCATCTGATTTAAATAACTATTTTCACTTTAAATTATACAAAAATTATACAAACTTTTCTCCCAGAAGCAGAATAAATTTCATACTAATAAAACAAAAAAATATCTTCAACCCACCCCACTCGGAGAAAGAAATTTTTACTTTTGGAAAAATAAGTCTCCGACCTGAGCCATCCAACATCTAACCCCAGTCATTATCGTAACAAGTCCAATCAACATGGTACGCACTCCACCGCGTTTGAAGGAGACTTATTTTTTCAAAAGTAACAAATTTTTTCTCTCGGTGCCATCCCCAAAAAACAAGAAATCACACCCCTCAAATAAACTAAAAACACCCACCTTATGTTCACAAAACAGGAAAAGAAAAACGTCCCCAATTCCTTTCCCAACTCCTCCTCCAATTCATCATTTTATTCTCCCTAATAACCAAACACCACAAATACCCTATTATCACAACCACAGACACATTCTTCAAATAAAACACCATAATACTCGAAAAAAAAGTAAGCACAATAACACACACATTAGAAATCACATTTATATACTCATATGATTTCTGTAACCCAACAACAATATGTAACAAACTCCTTAAAACTCTTCCCCCATCCAAGGGATAAACAGGAATCAAATTAAACAACCCTATTAAAATATTAGAATATATAACACACTCTCTTCGTATATTAAAAAATTCCAAATCAAACAACATAAATATTATCACAATCAAAAAATTAACTGTTGGTCCCATAAGAGCTATTATTAATTTTTTTAATGCCAATATATTACCATTTCCAATTTTATCATTATAATCATCCACCTTTACATTAAAAGCAATAGACAATCCTACTGGATTTATACTTAATGATTTTGGCTTAAATCCTAAAATTACTCCTGCAAACAAATGACCTAATTCATGTAAAAATGCGAACAACATTAATATTCCATATATTTCTATTTGTCTTGTTATCCAAAAAATTATAATAAAAAAAAATATCTTTAAATTAACCCTAATCTGCATAATTTTTATACAATTCCTTGTATTTATAATATTTAGGTTTTTTAAGGAATATACCTATAAACCCCTCTTTTCAACTTATACAAAGTCTTAAAAGCTCTAAAAGCTCTTAAAACTCTTAAAACTTTTAAAAACTCAACACCATATCTGGATTAACATATCTATTTTCCCTTCTTAATTCAAAATGCAAATGTGGTCCTGTTACTTTTCCTGTAGCTCCAACCTTTCCAATTTCTTGACCTTGTTTCACATAATCTCCAACACATACATTTAATTCACTACAATGTGCATATACAGTTAAAACTTCACCATTTTGAATTTTTATATGATTTCCATAATCACCTGCATATGATGCCGCAACTACAGTTCCTTCCATTGCTGCATATATGGCTGTTCCTGTTACAGCACCTATATCTATTCCTTGATGAAATGCTGATATTATTTCTGTTGGTTCTCTATCACCAAATCTTGAAGTAATCACACCTTCAATAGGATGTATTATATTACAATTTTGTTTTATATATTCTGCATCTATTTCCATTTGAGTTTTATTTTCTGTAGTATTTGCTACATTATCGCTTCCTCCACCTATTCCCAAATTCTGATTATTTTCAGTTTCTGAAACATTTGCACCTTGGTTTTCATTCTGTTGTTCTGAACTATTTTCATTATTAACTGTACTTTCTGTATTATTTGAATTAACATCACCATTTTCTGCATTTGAATCTTGTGGATTTTCATTTGTATTTTCTTCACCATTTTTCATCCCATTTTCCACATTATCTCCACTATTTTGATTTTCACTTTTATTTGAATCTTCATTACTATTTTGATTATTATTCATTTTTATAATACTATTAAAATTATTATTAAAATATTCCACAACCTGATTATATAAACTTTGAAAATTGATATCATAATTTAAAATATTTTTAGTATGATTAATAACATTTTCACTAAATACATTATTATACCCTTTTATCATCCAAAATCCTGAATATATAATCACACACAATATAATTTGAATACACATTTTTTTACCTAATGATACTTTATTACCTTTTCCAATATTTACAGAAGATGTTGATACTCGTACTCCTTGTGATTTTCGTCTATAATATATTTCTTCTGCCCTTCTCATTCTTTCTTCAGGAGAAATAACTCTTTCCATA
>ENA-ORNF01001529-ORNF01001529.1-human-gut-metagenome-genome-assembly--contig:-NODE-1529-length-19962-cov-3.650977_pt1 | contig 19962 bp, 9 predicted proteins | sample MGYA00242110_ERZ509012 | MGnify/ENA primary metagenome ERZ509012 (study PRJEB26280, sample SAMEA2338714) | human gut metagenome | biome: human gut; feature: human-associated habitat; material: faeces...
ACCCGAAAATATAATTTTAAATGGCATGGAAGTAAATGGATTAAATTTTTTAGATAAGCAGAAATTAATTTCTGGTGGTTTTACTGGTGATTTAGATTTTAAAATAGCTATGAAAACAAATGATAAAAACAAGACACCGTCAATAACTAAAATTTACATAGAGTATAAATAAATTGGCTTTTGAGACAGCCTTTTTATTTTGTAAAAATTATGTATAACAAAAAAGAGAACTTTCTAAAAAGTTCTCTTTTAAAAATAGCTCATTACTACTCTTGAAATTGTTGGTGTAACATTTTCATCGTCTGTTTTCAAACAAACTCCTATATTAATGACATCAGCATTTGTAACTAAATTACTGCCATCCATAGTATCATATTTTCTTCTTGGATTAGTATCAAAATCTTTTTGACTCAATCCTTGCAATTCTTCCATTGTCATTCCATTAACATGAAATTCTTCAGCATCGTCAGGGTCATTTAAAAATTCCCAAGCACCATTTCTAAATACTTCATATTTATTTCCGTTAAAAGATAGTGCAAATTTTAAATGAGTATTAGCTGGTCTAGTCCCATATATTTTAACACTAGTTATATGCCCATCTATTACAAAGTTATTTCCATCTTTAGACCTAATTAATTGAGGTTCAGTAGTAAACACTCTATAACAACAAATTCTATTTTCTTCTAAATCATAATATCCATTATCATCAGTTTTAATTTGTTGAGTATAAATTACTTGTTCTTTTAAATCATAAAACTCTACATCGGCAGTACCGACACTAATATTTATATTTATTCCGCCTATAGTCATAGGTCTATGTTCTTCTTTAAATAGAATCGTAATTTCTTGAGTAGTAGCTGAAATTGTATAACTAGTACTTTCATTTGTTAAAAATCCACTTAGTGCAGGAGATCCACTAAAAGCAACATTTGAACTTATTGTACATTCATCAAATTCAGTATTAGTTGCAGTATCATTTACTGGATTATTAAATAGACATACATCATCTAAAGTAAATAACTTAAATCCACTTAATGCACAACTACTGCTGAAATTTTTTATAACTATTTTATTTAGATATTTTGCCATTTTACTCAACCTCCTATAAGACTACTCTAAATCTAATTTCACTCACAGTTGGAGTATAATTTTCATCAGTACTCATTAAACTAACTACTGCGTTTATAGTGGTAGCAGCTCCATCATTTCCTATTAATCCTTGCCACTCTAATCTAGTTAAACCTTCTACAGTACCTCTGGTCATACCTTCGTTATTAAATATCATATATTTATGAGTTTGATCGGTAATATCTTTCCATTGAGAAGTTGTATGATCAAATACTTTGTAAGGACCATGATTGCAAGAGAAAGCAAATCTTATGCAAGTTCCATCTGGCTCAGTACAATATATGTTACATCCTATTATTTCTCTAACTCCAGTTAATTCATTTAATACTGTTGTTTCTATAGGCTGTTCTGAATTTATTATATATTCCGGTTGATATATAGATAATATTCCTAAAGTAGTTTTTTCGGCATCAGCATACACTGGAATGTATATATTACCATTTTCATTTCTATTAGCGGCACAATTTACTGAAGGCATTGAAAAACTCATATTCATTACTGGTTTTTTAGAATTAATTTCTATTGAATCTGCAATAGTTTCTTCTCCAGTTAATCCTTTATATTTCATTAAATTTACTTTTAATTTTCCATCTTGCATTCTAGCACATGCAAAATAGTCTTCTTCATTTATATCTGAACAAATTATAGGAGTAAAAGCACCTATAGTTTCTTTATAACATCCAGCAATATCTACAATTCTCACAGGATAATCATAGTTATTGACTGCCATGCTATTGTTTGTTATATCAAATTGTAAAGTAGTAATTCTATCATGTTTTTCTTCATCTTTAAACATATTCATATGGAATACATTGGAAGGAAGTGGTAATCCAACTATTGTATAAGTGTTGTTTACAAAATCATACACACCTAGTCTAGTTTGTTCATTTAAATGAGTACTATCTCCAATTGGAGTAATTCCTAAGAAATATGCCTTATTTCCAACTACATAAGGTTTTGATGCAAATATGTTATTGGTTGGATTTATAGATTCTATATTTACTAATTTAATTGTTGTCCATACTTTTGTTATAGGATTATATTTAACAACGCCTGTGATGTTAATTCCGCCGAAGAAGTAAATTTCATCATTATAAGTACAAACAGCAGACATCATTAAGTTTGTTGGCATTTTAGGATCGTCTCTTGTGCTCCAGTCATCTGCAATTATGTCATAAATGTATATTTTTTGAGCATTAGGAGTTCCATATTCAGCAGATCCACCACCAAAAACATACAGGAAGTTATTTAATATAGCAAAATTAAATCCTTGAATATCTACGCCTGGTTTTAAAGTAGCAAAGTCAGTAGGAGACATAATTTCTTTATTTAATGCCATAATATTTCACCTCTTTCTATACACTAAAAATGCCCGCTCAAACATATATCGAGCGAGCGTTTGTCACGTTTTCTATAAATAAAAAATATCTTAAAATTAAGCTTCTATCCAAATGTTACCATTAACAAGTGGTGGAGTAGTAGATTGATAGTAGATTCTTGGAGAATTTTCGTCCATAGCGTCTAACTTAACTTTATCTTCTTTACTCATTAAACCATCAGAACTATGAGTAGCAAGACTTTGAATAGCCATACTACCAAATTTTTCCCAAGTAGTACCATTATATCTATAAATTTGTTGAGTATCTAATGTAGAAACTAACCATCCAGTTTCTGGAGTTGGATAAGTTAATGGAATATCAGTGTATGTATTAACTGATTCTTTCCACATAATACCAGTAGTTACATCAGCAATTTTTCTATCTATTGTTGGTATATCATAATAATTAGTAGCAATATCAGAAATTTCACTTACTGTATGATTGTGATTTAAAGGAGCTTTAGTTCCAGTGATTGTATATATCTTAGCAGCGCTTAATAATGCTGAAGTATCACTATCTGCAGCATCATCATTAATTTTAGGTATTTTACTCATAATTTCGTCAATTGCCGCTTGTACGTTTTCAGCTGTTAAACCTGAAGTAGTATGATCGTAAGTAGCATTAACAGCATCAATAGTAGGTACTGTAGCAGTTAAAGGTTTATAAGTACCATCATCAGTTAGATATAAATTACCAGTTCCGGCATTAGTAATTATACCAGAAATTTCATTAAATCTAACTTTGTCTGTTGCTAACATTAAACCATCGTCAACTGTAGTAACTTGATTTACATAAGGTGTTATACCTTTGTAATTTCCATCTGCAGCTAAGAAGTCTCCAGCAGCACCATTAATTATAATCTTATCTACTTTAGCTTGATCATCTGTACTTAATTTACCAGCAACTTCTTTATAAGTACCATCATTAGCTAAGAATTTATTACCGTCTGGATCATTAATTACTAATACGTCTACTTTTTCTTTATCAGTAGCTAGCATTAAACCATGTTTAGTAGTAGTAACATCAGCTATCATTTCATCTGGTAATTTATAAGTACCATCATCAGCTATTACTTTTGTTCCGTCTCCGCCAGGATTTAAAGAAGCAACTTCTTTATAAGTACCATCATTAGCTAAGAATTTATTACCATTTTGGTCGTCAATAACTAATTTGTCTACTTTTACTTTATCAGTAACTGGCATTAAACCATGAACAGTAGCAGTAGCATCAGCTATCATATCGACTGGTAGTTTATAAGTACTATCATCAGTTAATACTTTTGTTCCATCTCCAGTAGTAGATATTACTGTAACCGGTTTATATGTACCATCATCAGCTAAATATTGATCTCCAGTACCATTTGATTTAAGTAAAGCTATTTTTTTCTTTTCTTCATCTGTAACTGAACCAGTAACTACATGATATTGGCCATCATCACCTAAAACTTTACTTCCGTCTCCATCAGTAAGTATCTTATCTACTTTTGCCTTATCTCTAGAAGGCATTAAACCATGACTAGTAGTAGTAGCTTCATCAATTGTCTCAATTACTGATGTATAAGTTCCTGCTTCATTTAAGAATTTCTTTTCATCACCAGGAGTTGTAGATAAATGGATTGCATCAATTTTATCTCTATCAGCTGCAGATAAATCTGCTATTACAGAAACATAATTTCCTTCACCATTTAAGAACTTATTAGCGCCTTGATTGATTTGAACTTTATCAAGTCTCTCTCTATCATTTGTAGATAAAGTATCAACTGCATGATAAGTACCATCAGCACCTAAGAATTTACTATAATCATCAGAGCTTCCAGTTTTTTGTAGCATATCTACTTTTACTTTGTCAGCAGCAGCCATAAAACCGTCTAATGCTGGAGTAGCATTTGAAGGCATTGTCTTCCATGTACCGTTATTAGTAAAGTATTTAGTTCCGTCACCTGTTATGTCAATTGCATCTAATTTGCTTTGATCTTCTTGAGGAATTGTAGCATCAACTGTTAAATATTGACCTTTATCATTTAAAAATTTAGTTCCATCTCCGTCAATTTTTAAATTATCTACTTTTTTCTTATCACCTGCTGGCATTAAACCATCAGAAGTTGAAGTAGCTAAATCAATAACATGTGAATCAATTAAATCATTCCATTTAGTACCATCAAAAACGTAAACTTTATTCCCGCCAACTACACGTGCTTCGCCAGACACTGCTTTACCAACTGGAGGTAAATCTGATATAGTATCTACTGCAGATCTCCAAGAATCTTTTTCGGTATATACATTGAAATTTGCTACAACTTCATCTACAGCATCTTGTAAAGTAGTTGCAGTTAATTTAGAATTTGTATTTACATATTCTATACCCTTAGCAGTTACTAAAAAATCTCCATGTCTGAAAACTTCTTTCCAACCATCAGTTGTTCCACCATTTTTAATATCTTTACCAACAAATATATATGTAACACCATTGGCTTTAACTGTTGAAAGCATACCTAGAGGTAAATCTGTTTCTGGAAAAGCTAATAATTCATCGATAGTATCAAAACTCATTCTGTAATCTAATGGCAATTCAGAATTAAATTGAAAATTTGTTGTTAATCTAATCATCTAAAAATTCACCTCCCATTATTTATACTCAACTTTAAATGTTATGGTAAAGTGTTGTAATGAACATTTATTAGCACTTTGATATACAAGATATTCAACATTAGGATCAATACCAGACATAGTTCTATATTTATAACTATTAGTAATATCAAATCCATTTTCATCTAATATTTTAGTACAGTTACCAAATGAAGCTGGATAAGCAAATACATGATATGAATTATTGGTACTATATCCTATTACTGCCAAAGTATCTCCTTCTGGAGCTTTTGTATATTTAGACATTGTTATTATGTGTGCTGGTCTTAAATATGCATTATTATCTCCACCCGTAGATGCATCCAAACCTGGTTCATCAGCAGCATCAACCATTTTAACCTTAGTATCACTATAATAGAATGGTTTAGTGAAGTTGTAGTAATCTTCACAAACTATATCATGACCGTCTACTGTGATAACTACTTTTAAATTATACTTAGTTTGTTTAATTGTTCCATCATCATTATAAGTCAAATTAAATAATTTAACTCCTGTTGTGAAAGTAATAACACATCTATTTTTTGTTACATCTACAATTATAGACTCTTTTGACAAATCTTGTAATACATCATCTATATAGAATTTTATATTTGATAATGCATCCCCATAAGCATCTTTAAATGCTGGAACTGAACCTCCAACACTAGTAAGTTCTATAGTTCCTAATCTAGCAGTATCAGCTTCAGGATAATTACCGCCTTTACTTTGACCTAAAACCATAGTTACGTCTGGAGCAACATATGGATGTAATAAATTATAAATTAAATTAGCTACTTTTATTCCATCTGGATATGAAGTTCCTAAAGGAATTCCTCCAACTTCCATAGTTGTTGGTTCTGTAAATGTAATTGTAGTAGTATTTTCTGAAACGTCAAAAATTGTCCATTTATTTCCATCATAAATATAAAAACCTGCTGGTTTAACGTCATTAACTCCCACATTATAAGGATTTTTTACATAAATTATAGTTCCAGTTGATATACCAGATGTTGGTAATACAGAATAGTTTTCTACTTGTCCAATACCATTAACAGAAAATAAATCTTTAAAAGCATCTGTAGTTGAGTCAAAATAATAAAATTTTGAATCTTCTTTACAATAGACAATATGACCATCTTCTATTACACTTTTATTAAATAAAGCTAAGTCACTAACTTTAGAAACTAAGTTTCTAGCATCTAAAGGCAAAGAAGCCTGAAGTCCAAAATTGGTAGATAAGTTAATTCCACCTACTGGTCTTGCCATAAACTATTCACCTCCAATTAAAATTTGTAAGAGATTTTAAAATTAGTTAAAGTATTTTTGTTATTAGCGTAATATACTTTATACTGGATTGAATCATGTACGTAATTTGTTGAACTAAATGAACTGCTTATATCAAATCCATTTTGATCTAAGATTTTACTTAAATTTCCATATGAAGCCGGATAAGCAAATGCTGTTAACTTATTATCATGGCTATAAGTTGTTATTTGATTTGATTTTTCAACTACCAATTTATTATTTGATATAAATAAATCATTTTGGAATGAAGAAACTATAGCAGCTTCAATTGAACCTATATACATAGGATATACAAATTTATAAGCAGTTTCTGTTTTTAAAGTTTTATCATTTACCTTAACTTCAGCTCTAACTGTGACATCTGAAGTACCAGCTATTGTTTGCGGAGTTGCAAATTCTCTAACATAAGTCATCTTATCTTGAGTAATTGATGTAGTATCTGCTGTAGTAACTTCACTATTATTTACATATATTTTTGGTTCTTCTTTTTCAAAAGCTGGTTTTGTTCCTGCAGAAGAATTTACTACCACTTTAGAAAAAGTTAATGTAGTATTTTTTTCATATACACCAGCTGGTGGTGTTAAAGTTAATGATAAATTTGGATATACAAATGGATGAGTCATATTATATAAGAAATCAGCAACGTTAATTCCGTCTACTGGAGTTTGATAACCTGCTTTAATTCCTCCAACTTCTACTGTTGTTGGATCATTTTTCCAATCTAAAACAGTTCTCTCAGTTAATGTGGTGTTAATTTCATTAATAACTTGATTAATTGTAGTTCCAGTTAATCCAGTACCTGAATTATTAAATGGAATATCTGCAGCTTTTGTTTTAGTGCAGATCCAAGCGTCTTTAGCTGGTTGACCATTAAGTTCAGCAGAAGTAGCATTTACATATACATAAAAAGCTCTTTCATCTTTAACCATACAAATAGTTCCATAAGAAGGTACAGGATCTGATTGAAGATCGGCTTTAGTATCTACTGGATCAAGATAATATTCACTTTTTGTCTTAATTTCTACCCAATTTTTTCCATCAAAAACATAAATTGTTTTAGGATTTTGTACTACTACAATATCACCTGGTTTTGAATCACCTGGTTTTGGTAAATCATCTGGTGTAGATACTGGTGGAACAGGAGATGGTGTTTCTTTGAATAATGTAATTAATTCATCTACAGCTGTTTGAACATTAGTAGCTTTTAAATTAGAAGTAGCATTATCATATGATATTTCTACAGCTTTGCAAGCTAATTTTTTCCAATCAGTCATATCTCCAGCTAATTTATCAGTTATACAAGCATAAAATTTATTTTCATCTTTTACTAAGCAAACTGCTCCTTTTTTAGGAGATTGAATAGAAGAAAGATCTGATGCAGTTTCTACAGGGTCTAAAAAATAATCACTTTTTGATTTAAATTCTTCAAAAGCAGTACCATTATATACATAAAATGCATGTTTTTTAACTACATAAGTAAGTAAACCGATATAAAGTTCATGCGCTGGCATAGCAGCTAAATCAACCATGTCTTGAAAAACAAAACGTGCGTCTAATGGAATAGATGCTTTTAAATTAAAACCATTATTGATTTGAATAGCCAAAACTGTCTCAACTCCTTTTTGTAATATTTTCTACTAATTAAATAGAACATGTGTAATTAACTAAAATGTTAAAATTGTTTTGTTGTATGGAAAATCATAAAAATGTATTAATATTTTCCCATTTTAAATTAAAAAAATCTAGGGAGAAATTTAAATTTCTCCCCATTAAGCTTCAAATTTAAAAATAATCTTAAAATTCTTTAAACAGTTTTTAATTTCAAAATAATAAACTGTATAATTAATACCACCTTTAACTATAGTTTTCTTTTTAAAACAATCAGTTAAATCTAATCCATTTTGATCTTTAATTTCAACTAAATCACCATAAGCTTCTGGATAAGCAATCATTGAAATTAAATTTTCATGAGTATAAGCAGCTTCAATATTAGATTTTTTAACTATTTGTTTATTACCGTCAACTAACAGTTCACTATTTATAATATCGTTAGTGATTGCATTTACAGAACCAACAAAAATTGGCTCTACAAAATCTATAGTAACTTCTTTACTTTCAGATTCTAATCCTTTTACATCTACTATTTTAGCTTTAAAAGTTGAAGTTTCTTCAATTCTAGTTACAGTAGTAGGATCTGTATCTTGACTATCATTTTTATAAGTATAAACCATTGGTGAAGTCATACTTTCTAATTCAGTAGAATCTAGAATATCAGTTTCTACGCCATTTCTCATTATTACTATTTTTTCAATTTTATTTTTAGTTTTTTCAAAACTTAAATCAAATTTAACATTTTGTGTAAAACCAGTACCTTTTTCTAAAACTAAAACTTGATGATCTTGTGGAGCTAAAGTAACTTTTGGAGCTATTTCTGGATATAGTATTGCATCTAGCATATCTGCAATTGAACCATTAGGTACATATCCTTTAGGAGCCCCGCCTACTTCGACTAAAGTTCCTTCAGCTTTCTTATAGTCTAAATCTATAAGAGGTTTCCATTCGCATATTGGAACTGTTGCAAATTCAGTTGCAACTCTAGCATTCGCATCATTTTTACCACTAGCATCATTAGAAGCTATATCAACATAAATTTTAGTTACTGTACCATCTACTGTAGAGAATTCTAATTTCTTATTAGTAGTCATAGTATGAGCACTAGTACCCGCATTACCTTTTGAAGATACAGGAGTAACTGATACTGAAGCATCTTTATCTAATACCAAAGTATAAGTTTTATTAACTTCAATATCCCTTACTTCAATAACGAAATTAGCTGCAGCATCAATTAAATTGATATTTTCAGCATCTTTAATAGATAGGTCTGCAGAAACTGTCTTATTGTTATGAATAACATAATTAGCTTTTTTAGAAATTATTTCTTTAGTATCGTCAGTAGCAGCTACTCTATAATATTCCTTATTGAAGTAACCAACTTGACCAACTTTACAATTATCTAAAGTAATATATTTATCTTTTTCTGCTTGAGAATTGAAAAGAATTAAATTTTGTTCAATTGCTTCTGTTGGTGGTTTTAAAACAAATTTGTTTTGTTGTTTATCAAAAGTAACTACAAAACCATCTTCAGCATCTGTAGGATTTAAAACTGCTAAACCACCAACTTCACCCTTTGCTAATGCTAAAACTGATTCAATTAAAGTTTGTTTACCAGTTGCTTTACGCATTGCTTCTAATATAGCTGCATTACTTGGACTGTCAGTACTTAATATTACAGGATTAAATTTTGAATAAACTCCAGTAACCGTAGTTTTAACATAATCTATATTGTCATAAAGTTTATTTAAAATATTTACCAATTTGGTATCATTACCTGAAAAATATGCAGGGTTTAATCCTTTATTAGCTATTTTTGAAACTTTATATACTAATTTATCATTAGTTGCAACATCTAATTTATAAGTAAGTACATCATACTGTACTTGTTTTCTTTCATTATTGGTTCCATCATATGCCATTATATTTCACCTTCCTAAATTATAATTTTCTTATTATTAAAGTGAATACATAATCATCACCAGTTGCAGCAGGTAAAGACGCAGTTCCATTATATTGAGGTGTCCATCTAGTTACATTTTTAGTTTTTAAAGGTTCAGGAAAATCTTTTCCTAATTGTTGGTTTGTGTCAGTTAATGGTAATAATGTGTCGCCTGATGCCTTTCCTGAATTATAATATTCTCTAAAATTAACATACATTTCAACTGAAATTTTTGTAGTAAATGTATTATCTGCATTTTGCATTACATCATATAAGAAAGCTACTATGTCACCGCTGTAATCATCATTAAACATATCCCATTCTTTTGAAGTTAATAATGCTCTATTATCATATAATTTATATACTTCTGGGAAATTATCTCTACTTAATATTATATCACCGGTATTACCTGTGTCCCAATTATCTCTTGAAACGTATTCACCAAATATTGGATCTGCAGGTTTTTCAGCTTCTGGCGTAAATGTTACAGTAACTGAATCTGAAGTTGTTTCTCCAGTATAAAGTTTACCATCTCCAGTATTCTTAATTAGTCCTGCTGGGATAGTAAAGTTTGCTTGTATTCCTCCAGTCAATCCACTCATTGATAATACTAGATCATTTCCTTGAAGTTGTACACTATCTACAGTACAATTAGTTCCAGCTGGTATAGATACTGAATTATCAATTGAAGTTGTATAACCACTTCCATTTATATTACTTAAAGCTAATTTTATAGTTGTATAATTATCTACTGTAACTGGATTATTACTAATTACTGGTTTAATATTTAATACAGCAGTGTCAGCTGGTACTGAATAATTTACTGTAAATCCATCAGATTTAGTTTCACCTCTAGTAGTAGTTCCATTTCCAGTATTAACTACTATTCCTTCTGGTATATTAATTTCTACAGTTGAACCTTTAGTAACACTTCCCATTGTTATTACTAAATTATTTCCACTAATTACTACATTAGAAACTGTTCCGTTAGTAGCTGATATTGAAGGTACTAATGAATTATCTACTGAAGTAGTATATCCATTTCCGTTAACTCCACTCATTGGAATTGTTATAATCTTATAAGTGTCATCAACTTGTGCATTTCCAGAATTGATAGTTGGTTTATCTCCTACAACTGGTAAGAATGTAACTTCTAATGTAATAGGGTCCACGTCAACTAATTTCATTGAAACTCCACGTCTAGTTCCGTAAACTTCTGCTTTAAATACATATGTACCTGCTGTATTAATTGCTAAATGTGAAACTTTATATGGTGTGCTTGTTAAATTGCTTCCAATTTGAGCATCATTTTCAAATATTTTAACATAACTTATTGTATCATCATTTGCAGTAACATTTACTACAATATCAAATGCATTAGTTCCATTGACTCCACTTGTAGGTATTCCACTCATGGTTGCAGTAGCATTTACATTTACGGCTCCATATAACATCATTTCTAATATTTCTATTGCGGTTCTACCATGTAAATTAGTTCCAGCTATTAAATTTCCAACTGTTATTGTTGTTGCATCACTTCTATCCATAGTAGCAATTCCACCAGTTGGTCCAGTTGGTCCTTGAATACCTTTTTCTCCTGTTGGTCCTTGGGGTCCAGCAGCTCCAGCAGGTCCAACAGGTCCAGCAGGTCCAGCTTCTCCTGTAGGTCCTTGAGGTCCTTTTTCACCTTGAGGTCCAGTTGGTCCAGTAGGTCCATCAGACCCAGTTTTTCCAGTAGGTCCTTGAGGTCCAACAGCTCCTTGGAAACCTTGGTCACCTTTAGCTCCTTTTTCACCTTGAGGTCCTTTTAATCCAGCTAATTGATCTGGTGTAAACATATCATAAGTAAATGCTTTTCCGGCTTCACCAGTAGGTCCAGTAGGTCCCGCATCACCTTTATCACCATTATTACCTTTCTCACCAGGAACTCCTTGAGGTCCTTGTAATTTTGCTAATTGTTCAGGTGTAAACATATTATAAGTGAAATCTTTACCATCTTGTCCAGCAGGTCCTTTTAGACCAGCTAATTGACTTTCTGTGAACATATCATAAGTAAATGCTTTTCCAGTTTCTCCAGTAGGTCCAGTAGGTCCAGGAATACCTTGATCTCCTCGTTCGCCTTGTAAACCTTTTTCACCTTGAGGTCCTTTTAAGCCTGCTAATTGCTCTTTTGTAAACATATCATAAGTAAATGGTTTTCCAGCTTCTCCAGCATCACCTTTGTCACCTTGTGGACCTTTTTCACCTGTAGGACCCTGCTCTCCTTGAAGACCTTTTTCACCTTGAGGTCCCTTTAATCCAGCTAATTGGGTAGGTGTAAACATATCATAAGTAAACGCAGCACCAGTTTGGCCAGGTTCACCTTTATCACCTTTAGGTCCTTGAATTTGTCCTACGTTTGTAAAACTTGTTCCGTTGAATACATATAAATCTCCATTTAGTAAGTACCCATCGCCACTTGTAGCAGTACCAAGTAATGCATCTAATTCGCCTGTATTATTAAGTTTTCCTTTTATTGTTACTGAAGTACCATTTTTACCAGCAGGTCCAGTAGGTCCTTGTTCACCTTGAGGTCCTTTTAATCCTGCTAATTGATCTTCTGTAAACATATCATAAGTAAATGGTTTTCCAGCTTCTCCAGCAGGTCCAACAGGTCCTACTTCACCTTTGCTACCTTTTAAACTATCTAAAAATGCTGCCTCATCCCCGGTATTTCCAGCGTCCGCCCAGATTTGATAAGCGGATTTACCATCAACACCATCTTGACCAGCAGCACCATTAATACCATCAGTACCATCTTTACCTTTTAATGAATTTAAAAAATCTTGTTCAGAACCAGTATTTCCAGCATCTAACCAGATTTGATAAGCAGATTTACCATCTGCACCATCTTGACCAGCAGGTCCTTGTAATAAGAATTCTTGCCACGCTGTTCCGTCATATTTAAACATTTTATCAATGTCCATAACATAGCATAACATACCCTCAACTAAATCAGTTAAAGTATCTCTAGTAGCTTCGTCAGCAACTATATGATAATTACATTTTCCAATTTTATCAAATGGTAATTCTTCATATGTTCCAACAAAATAATTAGCTACAATTGAATAATCTTCATTTTCAACTAAATTAGCTTCTATTTTGCCTTCACCAGCAGCTAATTCAGTTAAAGTTCTATAAGTATTAGTAAAATTAAAATCTTCATCAAGAGCCGTATAACCTTTTACTAAAGTTTTTATTGAATAGTATTTATTATCAGTTTGGGAATAAACTATTAAACCAATATATGGTTTTAAAATATCCATTAATTCGCTTTCATCGTTTACTATTAAACGTGCATCTAATGGTAAATTTACTCCACCAATTGTAAGAGAGGTAGGTACAGTTACAAATTTACTATAATCTATCATTATTAATTAGCCTCCTTGTTTAAAATGCTAAAAAAAAATAGTATTTAGTGTAAATTAATCTTTTATTTATAAAATAACTTTCATAACTATTTATGTTTTTATTAATTTGTAATATAATATTTACTTATTTCGTAATAAAATTTTCGAAAAAATTTCTTATTGTATTTTATCAATTAATACTGTGATTGGTGCATCATTCATTTTTATGCAGAATCCAGTATAAGGTGTACCATCTATATCCATATTAAATGATGTGCATGTGGCTTTTACTTTAATTAATTCATTTCCCAAAGCATCTTTAGCACTTGCTTTATACCCCATATGAGTTGGCCAAGCATATACTTGGGATTTTGCCAAATTTGCAGTTTCAGTTTCACTAATACCAGTAAATGGATCCATTGTATGTAATAATTTTATTAAATCCGGTGTTAATACCGCAGCTATTACATCAGATTCACTACAAGTTGGAAGTCCCAATTGTTTAACATTAAGTTGTCCATGATATCCAACTGTTGCTAATGTCTTAGCTTTTACTTCATAAGTTAAGGTTTTCACTAAAGTCTTACTAGTTCCATTAATTGTATAATTTAATGTAACTTTTACAGTATAAGTATTTGCTGTTTTTGTTGCTGTAGGTGCACAAGCTACTGTATTTAATCCATCTATTACATTTGTGCTAGTAAATGTTTCAGTTCCAACTAAAGCAGTTGAATCATCTTCTATTACTAAACTAGTTAATGTTACAGCATCATTTTTAGCTACTGTACAATCCATATTATAAGTTACTGTAGCACCATCTTTTGGATCTGCAGGAGTTAAACCACTCATTGCTATTGATAAAGTTGGCTCTACCAAATCTATTACGGCTATACTAACTGTTTTAGCACTAGTTTTTGCAGTACCATTTAGTGTATATTTTAAAGTAACATTTACTGTTTTATTTCCAGCAGTTGTTTGAGCAGGCATTGAACATTGTACTTTGTTAGCTCCATTTACAACTGAAGTTAAGTTTCCAATTACAGCTCCATCTAATTCAGCTTCTACTGCAGTTAAAACACCATCATTTTCAGCTACAGCACAATCTATATCAAATGTACAAGTTTGTCCAACTTTTACTGTTGAAGGAATTAAATTACTTACTTTTGCTGTTTGTAAAACTGAATCTACTAAATCAACTACATTCATTTGAATGTTCTTCTCTAAACAAGTATTTACTCCACCAAATGTATAGTATAATTTAAGCACAAAAGTTTTTACTCCTGTAGTATCAAATCCTGCATGGTTTGCACAATGAATTGTATTTGTTCCATTACTAACTGAATTTAAACTTCCAAGTACAGTTTTATCGGTTTCTGCTAATTCTAATCTTAAATTAGTTCCATCGTTTGCTGTAACAAATCCTTCTGCATCAAAACTAAATTGTTGTCCAACTTTTACTGTAGCTGGTGTTAAGTTTTTCATTTCAACTCTCATTTCTGGTTGTACTAAAGCATTAACTGTAACATTTACTGTATTATTTTTAGCTTTGTTAGTTGCAGTTCCTAAATCATAAGTTAAAACTATATTTAATATTTTTGCACCAGTTCCACTAATTCCAGTATGGCTACAAGCAATTTTATTAACTCCATTAATAACTGAAGTTGTACTTCCTAAAACTTTAGTTCCATCTAAAACTTCAATCTTAGTTAAGTTTGCATCGTTCTTAGCTACTGTTGCTGTAACATCAAAAGTAAATGGTGTTTGAGCTTTTACTGTAGCAGGATTTAAGTTCCCTATTACAGAAGTCATAGTTGCATCTACTAAAGCTTCTACTTTAAAATCTATAGTTTTATTTAAATTTCCAGCAACTTTACCTAATTTGTATTCAAAAACTACTTTTAAAGTTTTATTTCCTACTGTAGCAAATCCTGGATGATTAATAGTTAAAACATTATTAACTCCATTTACTACTGGATCTAAAGTTGCTAATACTGAACTATCTTCATTTAATACTTTAACAACTGCATCAGTTGCATCGTTTAAAGTTATATCAGCTGCTACGTCAAAAGTAAATGCTTGTCCAACCTTAATAACTGCAGGGTCATTAGATTTTGTAGCTGAATTAAATAAAGGTGCTACTAAATCTGAAATCAAAACTGAATCTTGTTTAGAATCTGTATTTGAAACACCATCTAATTTAAAGCTTAATTTAGCTTCAAAATTCTTATTTCCATCTGTTGTAAATCCAGTATGACTGCAAGCAATCTTATTTAATCCTTCCACTACATTGTTTTCTGTAGCAATAACTGCTCCAGTTTCAACATCTATTATTTCTAATTTTAAATCAGTACCATCATTTTTAGCTACATTACATTCAAAATCAAAAGTAAATGCTGTATCTACTTTTACAGAAGTTAGATTTAAGTTATCAATTACAGCTGAATTTAATACACTCGCTACTAAATTAGCTTCAATTAAAACATCTACTGAACTAGTTACAGTTTTTGTTATTCCTTTAAATTCATATTCATATTCTATGTCAAAAGTTGCATTTCCTGCAGCGGCTACACCTGCTGGCATTGAGATATGTGCAATATTTAATCCATCAACTACTGTAGTTTTAACATCTAATTGAGTTCCTTGATATAAAACTTTTAATGAATTTGAAGTGCCATCATTTTCTGCTATTTTAATTTCTATATCAAATTCAAAAGCGTCATTTGGTCTTATAACGTCTGGAGTTAAATTATTTACAACTGTTGAAAGTAATTCTGGTTCTACTAAGATTACTTCTTTTTCAGTAGTAATAGAAATTATCTTTTCATCATTAACTATAGTTTCTTCTAAGTCAGATGTTCCAGACAAAGCCCCTTCTTTAACAATGATTTCAACTTTAGTATCAAAACCAATTCCAGCTGTAGTTGTATCAAATGCAATTTCATTAGTAGTTGCATCAAAAGTTATTGGTACAGTTACTTCAACATCATTAACTTTTAAAGTCATTTGAGTAGTATCAGCTACTAAGTTTTTAAGATCCATAGCTGTTACTGGAACTCTAATTTCATGTGTATTTGGAACTACACCTACTGCTTCACCTATAATTATTTCCCCAGAAGAATATCTATGATTTTTACCAGTTATAATAATAGTTTGTGTATGATTATGAGCAATACAATGACAAAACACAATTCTACCTGAGTTATCTTCTTTACTAACTTCTACTGTTTTTAATTTTCCGGTTTTCTTATCTTTTATAGTTATTTCTTCTTTAAAAGCTTCAAAATAACCAACTACTGGACAAGGTAAAGTTTTATCGTTAATATCTACTGGATTTACAAATCCTAAAGAATAACCATCTTGAACAATTATAATTTCTCTATCAAACATACAAGGAATATTTGCATATTCTTTTGGAATGATTTCTTTACCAGTTCTTCTTTCATATTGTCTTAATAATTTCTTACCTGTTAAGTGAGCTACTAATTCTTCTTTATCTTTGAAAAAGAAAGTATTTAAAGTTTGATCTTCTAATTTATGCATATCAATGATAGCATTATCTTTTAATTTTTCAGTAATTCTATTTTGTTCTGTAGCTATTAATTCATATTTTCCTAGTCTTTCTAATCTTAAATTTTGGAAATGGTTAGGTCCTAGACCAGTTAATTCTCTTCTTAAATCACTAGAATTTACTAAGTCATTATAAGTTAAAAGAACACCATCTGTGTCTTTGGCTTGTACAAGTACACCTGGACTTGTTAATTCTTTTTTGTCTTTAGCATTTAAGTCTTTTATAACATAATTTTCTTTTAAGGCATAAACACGATATAAGTGCTCGTTACAATTTCTACCAGTTAATTGTTGCTTATTTGACATTTTGTGTAATTACCTCCACTTACTAATTTATTATCATAAAATAAATAATATTATAGAACATACGCAATTACGTAGTTCATATTGAATTGTTCTCTAAAAGTATACTTTTAAGAAATAAAAAGTGAGGATTTTACTATATAAATCATTAACAATTGGATAAGAACTACCCCCCCCCTGCTACTTATTTCATCTTAAAAGATGTAAAAATTGGAGGTGGAAAAATGGTAGCAATAAAAAGCATAAAATGTTATAATTTCACAAAATTAAGTGGAGCATCTTATGCAACATTTAACATGCAATTTTATGATTCAGAAGGCCAATTAATTATACTAGATTTTTCAAATCCAATAGACAAACCGACCGCTACTCATTGTGAAACAAATAAATGTATAGTAACGGCTGAAGGTAAAGTATATAATGGCGAAGCAGGTTATCCACATCAAGCTTTTCATACAGCAAATGCAAATAATACTTTGGGATTAAAATCACTAGGTTACAGTTGGCGTTTTGGATATGGCAGTTCAGTTGAAAACGATTGGATAAAAATTGAATTTAAAGTTCCTATAGAATTAACTAATATAAAAATACTTAATTCTTATTATGGTCCAAGTTATGGATTCGATACATGTAATTATGCTATAGAATATAACAATGGTAAAATAGAAATAGGTTACTATAGATCTGATGGTTTGTTCATATCAATTGATTGGGCAGTTCCATATAAAGATAGAAATCAAAAGATTGTAGATGCTAAATTTGATTCAATTGATTTTGAAAATAAAATCTTAATTTATGATACAACAATTGGCTATATTGAAACTTTAGACGCTAATAATTTTAGAAACATTTCTATAAATACTATTGAGAAATTAAAAGTACTTTATATTAAACCTTCAGGAACTCTTATAAGTTGTATAGTTTCATTTGATAAAAAACAAACGTGGAAAGCTTTTAATGGAACTAATTGGGTTAATGTTACTGATAGTACACCACAGAATATAATTTTAAATTGTATGGATATAGAAAAGTTAAATCAACTAGATAAAAATAAATTAATTTCTGGTGGATTTACTGGAGATTTAGATTTTAAAATAGCAATGAAAACTAATGATGTTAATAAAACACCATCAGTAACTAAAATTTACATAGAATATAAATAAATTGGCTTTTAAAATGGCCTTTTTATTTTGCAAAAAAAATTAAAAACATTATATATACAATAAACTACTAGACTTATTTTGCCCCCCCCCCGCATCGTATTTTTAAAGCATAAAAACGATGCGAAAAAGGAGGTAAAAATGATAAATGTCAAAAGTTAAAAGTGTTAAATTTTACAACTTTGTTGAAGTAAATGGAAGTCTTAGTACATTAATTAATGTACAATTTTATGATATTAATGGAAAATTAATTTTAATAGATTTTTCTAATCTAATCTCTTTAAATGCTACATACTGTGAAAATTCAGAATATATAGCAACTTCTTCTAGTAGTTATTTACGTGATAATATTGATGATTACCCTTATCAAGCTTTTCATACTGGTAATAAAAACCTTAATTCAAATCTTCCTCATATTGGTACTACTTGGGCTCCTGCATCATTGCATGCAACTTCAAATGACTTTTTAAAAATTGAATTTAAATTTCCACAATATGTATCTAAAATTGAAATACTCCACTCATATAGTAACTACTATGCTATAGACACAATGGACTATGATATAGAATTTAATGATGGAACTATAAAAACTTATCATTTTAAATCTAATGGTACGTTTAGTCCAATTGATAATTCTATAATGAGTAATTATTCATGGAATCAAGATGAATTAGACTCTTTATTTACTGAACTTGAATTTGATAAATTTAAACAAATTTATGACTCAAAGATAGGATTAATCGAAACTTTAGATACTAATAATTTTAGAAATATTCCTATAGACAAATTTGAAAAATTAAAAGTAAAATATAAAACTAATAAAAAAAGAATACTATCTATAACTGTAACAGCAGTAGGAATAGCATGTCTTTTAATTGGGTCAAGTATGGCTTATTTGTTATTTGAAGCAAGTGGTACAACTCAAACTATTTCAGCAGGTACATTACAACTTAGTTATACAAATGAAAGTGAAGCAATAATATTAAATAATGCAGTACCACAAAGTGATGAACAAGGATTAAATAATAATGTTTATAGTATTACATTAACTAATACAAGTACAATAAAAAGTTATTATGAATTAAGTTTAAATAATAATTGTACTGTAGGAAATAGTTATACAGTAAATGGATCTAGTGTAACTGCTAATGTGTGTATACCAAATAACTATTTAAAAGTAGCAGTAAAAACAAATAAAGATGAAGATTATACAATTAAAAATGGTGGAAATGTAATATTAAAAGGATACCTTGAAGCAAAAGAAAATATATCATTTGAAATGATTATATGGTTAACAGAAGAAACACCAAATGATTACCAAGGACAAACAGAAACAGGAACACCAAGAAATGTAATATACAATGGTAACTTTAAAATATATACAAGACAATTATTAGGAAATGAATATACAATAACTAATATGATAAAAAATGGTAATTTTGAAAAAGATGCAGCTAATTGGGCATTATCAGGAGCAAGTATAACAAGTGATGAGAAATATTCAGGTGAAAAATCTTTAATGTTATCTCCAAATACTACTGCAATGTCAACACA
>ENA-ORNF01001539-ORNF01001539.1-human-gut-metagenome-genome-assembly--contig:-NODE-1539-length-19872-cov-9.213251_pt1 | contig 19872 bp, 13 predicted proteins | sample MGYA00242110_ERZ509012 | MGnify/ENA primary metagenome ERZ509012 (study PRJEB26280, sample SAMEA2338714) | human gut metagenome | biome: human gut; feature: human-associated habitat; material: faeces...
CCCCCCGGCCAGAGCCGCGAGGAGAAGAAATTTTTGTTTCATATTTAATTCAGAAGAAATATAAACAGCGGCCCTTTTCACCAACCATCGGCAGTAAGCGCAGCAATGCAGGTACTGATGGACGGCGGGTGAAAAGAGCCGCTAAATTAAAATTTGAGTGATTACAAAAAGATTGTTGAATAGCGTACGCAGAAATTACTTAATCACCTTCTTGCCGTTGATGATGTAAATTCCCGAACCGAGGCCGTTGAGCGCAGATGCAGCGGCAACGCGGCTGCGAATCAACTTACCCTCGATGTTGTAAACGTCGACCAACTTGTTGAAATCGAGCGACGCGTCGACAATACCCGTTACCTTGTTGTCGATAACCAGCGTAAGCACCTCGGCCTTGCTGTTACCAAACATGATGGCACGGAAAGCAGCACAAGCCTTGTCGTTGACAGGTGCAAAGGCATTGTCAGCATTCAAGGCAAACACCTTTTCGCCTTCGGCATTGAGCGAATCAGCTGCGGTGAGCACACCGGCAAACGTCATGCCGTTGTTCGTAACCTTAACCACCGTGTCGTTGGCAGCCACAGCCACCTCGGCAGCAGCGTTGGCAAAAGGTTTCGCGCTGAGCGGCTTCACCAGGTAGGGAGTGAGTGCTTCGAGCTGCTTAGCCGTTTCGAAGTAAAGCTTTTCGCTGTCGGCCTTGACAAACTTGTATGCCTCGCCGTCGAACTTCTCAGTGCCAAAGGGCAAGAAGAGCGTAGCGTAGCTGTCGGCCTCGAATTCGCGGCTGTAGTTCACAGCTTCGGCCGTAAATGCCTTGGGCGAAACGAAAGTCAGCGTATCGTTAAGTGCCAATTCCTTGGCGTTAGTTCCAACAATGGCATTGGCAGCCTCGATGGTGTTGCCTTCGGGCAAGTAAACCAGCGTGTTGTTAGCCTTCGGAGCACCCGCCATGATGTCGCTCATCGTGACATCGGCAGCCACCGAAGCTTCGCTCAGGTCGAGGAAACTCATCGGCAGGTTGTGTTCCTCGTTGTTGCTGGCAGCATCCACATAGTGGTTGTTGATTTGCAGGAACTTGCAGTTTTCTTTCGTTACAGCACCCTTAACCTTGAGGTTTTCGTAGTACTGACGACCACCGAAACCATTTTCTTTCATTTCACCACTTACGGTGAAGGGAACGAAGTCCACGTGGATACCCTTGAACATCATGGCCAACATGGGGTTCTCGGCCGTGATGATGTCGATCGAAGCCGAAGTGCGCTTGTCGGTGGTGTTCAAATCGGCGCTAACCTCAACGGGGAGTGCACCCATCATCCAGCCCATGCTCCAATCGAGCTTGTTGCCAGCTTCGTCAAAGTCGGTCATGAGGATGGTGCGGCGCGTCTTTTCGATTTTGCCGTTCTTCATGGGCACGTTCGATACAAAGATGTCGCCCACAACCATACCGCCGAACGCGAAGTCGTCGATGGCCAGGTTGATTGTACCGTTTGCATTCTTGGTGATGCGGATATTTGCATTGCTGAGCGCCGTAGGTACGCTGTTATCGTCCTGAGCCGTGAGCACTACGCTGAGTGAACCCTCGTAGTTGCCGGCAGCAGCATCTTCCACAGCGTCGGTGAAGCTGAACACGTAGCTGGTTGTGTCATTCTTCGCCGGGTCTACCACGTTAACCGTGTGCGTCTTAGCCTTGTTGTCGAACACGCTTTCGCTCACCGTGTAACCCTCGTTGGTCGTACCCTTGAACACGATGCCGGGGTTGTAAACGTAGGGCAGGGTGTAGGCCGTTTTGCCAGCTTCGAGTGCTTCGAAAGGCATGCCGCTGATGGTGAGCGACGTGAGTTCGAGTGCAGGAGCGGGAGCTTCGGCCTTGAAGCGGAGTGTATAAATGGTTTTGCTTTCGGGGTTGGCAGCGAAGTCGTTACCGCGAACCTCAAGCGTCATTTCTTGCGTGTCGGCGTTCAGTGTGCCTTTCTCAACCGTAGCACCTACACCCTTTACATGGAACTGCATGGGCGTGTTGGCATCGAAAGCCACTTCGCTGAGGTCGATTACACCTTCGGCATTGGGCGTATATACCTTGTCGCCGTAGGTGAGGCTTTCGAGGGCGTGGTAGTAAACAAATGCTACGTCGTCGATGCTCAAGGTGTTGTCTTTCTTCACCGTTGAAGCGTCGAAGTAGTCGTTGGCAGCAAAGATTACATTGATGTGAGTGGGCACTGCGTTTTTGTCAGCATAGTTGAAGGGAATGGTCATTTCCTTCCATTCTTCGGTAATTTCGCTGAGCTTTTCCTGAATCTGGGCAATGCAGAGTGCATCTTCGCTTTTGGTAACCGCACCACCTTCGGCTGATTCCATACCCAGAATGCTGCGGTCGCGGTTAATCATGGTTTCCTTTTTAGGTTCACCGCTCAAAGCAATGGTCACGGGAACGTCAGCTTGCTGCCATTCGCCTTTCCACATGTAAGCTACAACCGTAGCAGGAACGCTGGGTTCAGCAGCTGTGCGCTTGTATTTGAACTGAATGGCATCGGGACGGTGCGTAAACTTCATACCGCCAAACGAACCTCCGTCCTTATTGGTGATGGCAATCATACCCTTTGAGGTGTTCCAAGTGGTACCAAGGCTCATGTAAGCCGGCACAATCTGCGAAGCCATGAAGGGGTTGGGAGTGTTCTTCAATGCTACAGCCAAGTTTTCATTTTCGGTAAGCTGGCTACCTACGATAGTGGCACCAAAACCTTTATAGCCGTTAACGTTTGAGATAACCCAACCTTCGGGTTGTGTACCTTGAACTTTTCCTGTTTCATTGCTGCCAATGAAGGGAATACAATCGACCCATTTGCCATTGAAGTTGGCATTGGGCAGTTGCTGAGCCTGCGCCGTAAACGAAGTAGCTACGAGCGCAAGAAGCGTCCATTTATTCATAATGTTTTTGTAAATGTATATATACAAAGAGGGCTTTCTCAAGCAGAAAAGCATGCTTGCGACAGCCTTTACTTGATGTTAACTCTTAAGAATGTAAGTTTAGGGGTAGCAAAAACTTATTTTACCATCTTTTTACCGCCCACGATGTAGATGCCTTTGGGCAGCGCGTTGCTCCAGGCGTTGGCTACGCGCACACCGCTGAGTGAATAAACCGCCTTGTTGGCCGACTGCTGCACAGCCACCTGGCCAATGCCGCTCTGAATGGGTTCGCCAATCACCACCACGATGTTCATGCCCGGCATGGCAATGTGGATGGTGGCCGACATATCGGTGTCCGTGAGTTCACCGTCGAGTTTGATGGGCACAGGACCAAGCATCGGACCAATCCATTGTTCGGTCATAACACCTTCCATGTTGCCCGGCAGAATTTCAATGTTCGTGTCGGTGCTGATTTTGTTAGCCTTTTCACCCTTCACCATCTTTACACCCTTGAGGTCGATGGTACCTACATACATAGGGTCGGCTCCGGGTTCGGGCGAAGGCAGGAGGAAGTTAGGCAGCACAAAGTCGCACGTGCCGTTGTCGTTCGTCGTTACTGACAAAGTTGAAGTGGCTTCGGGAAACGAAAGCTCGTCGAGCGTAACGACAATCTTTTCAGTGTACTGCTTCTGAGCCATAGCTGTGAAGGCCGCGAAGCAAAGCGAAAGCGTGAGTAAAAATTTCTTCATATCAAATAGTGTTTGTTATGTACTGAATAGTTTATTTGTGTTTCTGTGGCATTCGCTGTTCATTTAGAACAGGTAGTTGAAGCCGATGGTACCGTAAATGGGGAAGAGGTCGAAGGTAACGCTCTGGAAATCCGAGGGGAAAATGCCGTTCAAGCCCCATTGCACATTGGCCGTGACGCTGAGGTGCTTGTAGGCCTTGAACTCACCGCCCACCTGCAAGCCCCACTGAAAGCGGCGCAAGTTGTGCGAAAAGTCGTAGGTAGCCATCGTTACTTCGGTCTTCGTGCCCGTAGGGTTCTGGTCGCGGATGTAACCATCGGAAGCCTTTCCCGTAAATTCGCCCTTCATCATCCACGAAAAGTAGGGTCCGGCAGCAATTTGCCAACGGTCGTTGAAGCTGTAAGTGGCAAGAATCGGGAAAGTCAGGTAGTTCAAGTCGACCTCCGTGTTTACCTTGCCCGTAAATGCACCGATGATTTTGCCCGAGCCGTCCACGTTGACAGCCTCCATGTGATAGTTTTTCACCGTAGCATCGGTTTCCATGCCCTTGTTCTCGAAGCGCACGCCCACCATCATGCCCCAGTGTTTGCCAAACTTTTTGTGTGCATCGCCTTCAAGCTGAATGCAAAGCGTCGGGTTGTAGGAGTCGATTTTGCGGATTTCGGCCGGAATGGGCAGTGGCGCCGAACCACCGATGCTGACACCGGCACCCACACGCACGTGCCAACCCTTCAAGGCTGCTTTCAGCAAGTTGATGTCGGTATCCTTGGCCTCGTTAGGGCCTTTGTTTTCGTCGGCAGTCAGGGTAGCGATGTCTGCACCCGTCTGTGCCGCCGTTTGAGTTTGAGCCTGGAGCGAAAAACCAGCTCCGAGGAATGCGAGGAGTAAAAATATCTGTTTCACGATGTGATGTCTGAAGATGAAAAGGAAAAAGAGAGGAGTGGACTAAACCAGCGGTGCCGGGCTTACAGAACTTGGCTTACTTGCCGTCTGTTTCGATTTCCCAAAGTATGCGCAATTCATCAACATAGAGTGTCGATCCGACTGCACCTTCGAAGTAAGCACCCTGACGGCTTGATGTACAAACCACAGTAATAGCATATCCGTCGTTGCTCATGCGCTGTTTGTCAAACTGCTTGCCAGGCATCAAACGGAATGGTTCTTCGAAGTGCGTCCATTCTGCAGGTTCACCCGGGTTGTCAATGCGTGCCACCATCACGATGCGGTCAGAACTGAGCACATTGTCGCCATTGAGCGGAACGAAATTCGAGGGATCGACTTCGTAGACGACTGCATATATGTCGGCAGTGTCATGACGTTCGGGGCATACTTGCTTGTTCTTGTCGGTAAACACCTCGCCCGCTTTGTACTTGTAGTATCCCGTCAGTTTCAGCGGCTTACCGCCTACAAGTTGCAGACCGAAGCCCGTGGCCTTGAGCGGTTGGCTCATGGCAATTTTCGTGTCGAACGTACCGATAAAAAGGTTGCCGGCAGCGATGGGCATTTTCACCAAGTCGCCAAACGAACCTGTGCGGCAGGTAGTCAGTTTTACACAATTACCCTTCACGCCCATAGGGTCAGACACGGTGGGATAATCGTCGTATTTCTTACCCATACCTGTAATGGCGTAGGCACTGTTGCCCGAAGCCCAGTATGAACGGCGCGGGTTCGTTGCGTCGGTCGGGTCGATTTCGTACCATTGGTGGTAGCGGCCGGTGGCATCCAATTCAAAGTGTTCGAAACCGAGCAGTTGAGTTGTGGTAGGTGTGGTAGGATAGTTGAAAGAAACTTTATAGTCCTTATGCCATTTTCCGTCTTCGGAATGAACGGTGTAAGTTTGAGGCGAAGTAAAGTCGCGCATCACGCCGTTAGCCTCCAATTCTTGACCATCGAGCGTCATGGTGATGCGTGCCCCATCGGTCAGCACAAAACGCGGATTTAAATGCGTCCGGTCTGCATCTCTTTTAATATTGAACGAAACGAGGTCGTTCGTTACGATGGGTTTGCCAACGATAATATCCATTTGTTGTTCAAGCCAAAGAGAATCGACAGCAATGATGTCGCATTCCGCATTGAGCGGTTCGTCTTGAATACATGAGCTGAAAGAGCTCATCACGAGCAGAACTTGAAGAAGCAGGAGTATTTTTTTCATTTGTAGTTTAGTATAGTGCCTGCCTGAAAGTTTTTTGCTTCAGGTTGCATCATTCGAGTTGTTTGTAGAACGTATTTTTCTGTAGAACTTATTTTTTGGATTCGGCCGCGATGGACCGTTAATGCCCAATCTGACAAAATCCGGTGCAAAGTTAAGAAAAATATTTTGCTCAATCGGGTTTTCTTATTTTAGCCCTTTAAATTTACCACAAAAATGGTAAGTTACCGATTTTTAAAAGGTAATACGGCTCATTATCAATGGTTTCTAATTTAGGCTTGTTTCTGCGTAAAATCACATTTTTTGCCACTGATAATTGCCTGTTTCCGTCTTTTCCCCGCCTTTTTTCCTGCCTTCTTCACCTCATGAAGCCCCGTTCACTTGGTTTCTTGTCAGGAAAAATGGTTTTGAATTGAGCAAATACGGGGTAGTAAATGGGTGCCGACGGACGGCATATTCCGGTTTTTGGGCCGTGTGAATAACCGCCTGTCCATGGTTCGCCCATTCACATGATTTCTTCATGCAGCTGCCTATTGGCCTGTGCTGCGAGTGTTAAACCGTGAGGTCTGCCGTGTGTGAATTTACATGAAATGCTAAGTAGGTGTTCAAAATTATTTTTACATTTGAATTACGTTATTGTGCCGTAGTTGTTTGTTCTGTGCAAAGGAGCATAGCGGGCTATGTGACTGAGCACAGAGCGAACAGATGCGGTGCAAGAACGTAATGCAAAGTAAAAATACTTCGATAGAATTATATAAAATAATTTTGAACACCTACTTATTCCTTTTTTTAGGCCTTTGCCGTTGTTAGAGTTACGCAACGAGCTATTCCTTTCATTTACTCCGCGCTTGTCCGAATTAGTTCCGCGCTCGTGGAAATTAGTTCCGCGCTTGTCTGAATTAGTTCCGAGCTTGTTGAAATTAGTTCCGAGCTTGTTTTAAGAATCTCGGAACTACTGAAAATCAGCGTTTTCATAAGAACCACAGCATCGGTTTACCGTTTACAGGTTTCGTGCTCACAAAACGCGCTGCAACTCATTATTCGATTTTACCTTTATTTAGGACTATTGTTAAAACCGACGCATGCTCGCGCGCGTTTGATTAGCCCACTGGCGGAATATCGGGCATCACATTGTATGTTCCAAAAAAAAAATTCCCACTTCACGAAAATAATCGTGAGTGGGAATTTGTAATATAACGATGTATAAAGCTCGTAGGGTAGAGTTACGAAGTACACAAGGTAAAAGGGCTAAGGGCTCTCATTGCGCAGCTTACAGCGGCGTGTAACAAGCCGTAGGGCCATTCTTCGTGAACTCTGACAGGCGCCTAAAATTAGGCATTAACCACTTCAGCTTCGGTTTCGGTGAGTTTACGCTTCGAGGTGCGACCCAAGGTGCGGAATGCGATGGGAGCAGCCAAGAAGATTGATGAAAGCGTACCGAAGACGACACCCAGAATCATGGCGAAGGCAAACGAACGGATGCTGTCGCCACCGAGGAAGAAGATACAGAGAAGAACCAAAAGTGTGGTGGCTGAGGTCATCACCGTACGGGTAAGGGTGCTGTTCAATGATTCGTTGAACAAACGGAAGTAGTCGCGGTTGGGATAGAGCTGGAGGTTCTCGCGCATACGGTCGAACACAACCACCTTATCGTTGATAGAGTAACCGATAGCCGTCAGCACTGCACCGATGAAGGTTTGGTCTACTTCGAGCGAGAAGGGAACCCAACCCCAGCAGATAGAGTACATACCGAGGATGAACAGCGTATCGAATACCAATGCAAGCGTAGAACCAACTGAGAAGGCTACGTTGCGGAAACGCACGAGGATGTAGATGAAGATGGCTGCCAGCGAAAGCAATACCGAAATGATGGCGCTCTTGGCCATTTCAGATGCTACCGAAGGACCTACCTTCTGTGCCGAGATGATTGAACCACCGGCGTGGTTGTCGCGGTCGATAAACGTTGCGTAGTCGGCCTTGATGAGCTTGGCTTCGTGCAGGGCATCGAAGATAAAGCGTTCAACCTCCTGGTCGATGTTTTCTGCATCTTCGTTGATACGGTAGTTCGTGGTCAGACGAACAGCCTCGTTGCTCGTGGTGGTAATGGCGATGGCCGATACCGTGGCGTTGGGATCCTTGGCATTAACCTTGGCAGCTACCGCTTTGCGAACCTGTTCGGGCGTTACACCCTTCTGTTCGAACTCGATGACGTAGTTGCGACCACCGGTAAAGTCGATACCCTTAGAAAGTCCGCGGGTAGAGAGGAAACCGATTGAAACCACAGCACCAATCAAGAAGATGGTTACAGAAGCCTTGGCCTTGCCCATGAAGTTGACCTTCGTGTTGGCCAGGAAGTTGCGGCTGATGCCGGTAACGAAAGTAAGGTTGAGCCACTTGTCCTTGTTGAGGAAGTGTTCGTAAACCATACGGGTAATCCATACTGCGGTAAAGAACGAAGCACAGATACCGATACCGAGCGTCATGGCAAAACCGCGAATCGGTCCGGTACCGAAGTTGTAGAGGATGATGGCGGTGATGATAGAAGTGAGGTTCGAGTCGAAGATGGCCGAGAAGGCATTGCCGTAACCATCGGCAAGGGCAGCCTTGAGGTTCTTACCGGCGCGAAGTTCCTCCTTCGTACGTTCGTAGATAAGCACGTTGGCGTCGACAGCCATACCGAGCGAGAGCACCATACCTGCAATACCGCTCATGGTCAAGGCAGCCTGGAATGAAACCAGCACACCAAACATGAAGAAGAAGTTGAGCAAGAGGGCTACGTTGGCCACCATACCGGGGATGACGCCGTAGAACACGCACATGAAAACCATGAGGAGTACGAAGGCAACAACGCAAGCCGTGAAACCAGCTTCGATTGAAGCAGCACCGAGGCTCGGGCCGACGGTTTCTTCCTGCACGATGTTCGTGGGAGCAGGCATCTTACCGCTCTTGAGCACGTTGGCCAAGTCGCGGGTGTCGTCGGTGGTGAAGTGACCAGAAATCTGTGAAACACCACCATTGATTTCGCTCTGGATAACCGGCGCGCTGTATACATAGCCGTCGAGTACGATGGCTACGCAACGTTTCAGGTTTTTGCGCGTGATGGCAGCCCATTCACGACCGCCGTTGGTGGTCATGGTCATCGAAACGATGGGGTTGTGCTGCTGGTCGAATTCGTCAGAAGCCGTGGCAATGACGTCGCCCTGCAGAGCCGGCTGACCAGATACTTTGCGGAGTGCATAGAGTTCGAATACGTTGCCCTTCATGCCAGCAGCAGCTTTCACGCCCCAAGCCAACTGCAAATCGTTGGGCAGGGTGGCTTTAGCCGCGTCGCTGTTGATCATGGCATTGATGGCAGCGGTGTCGGCAGCAAGTGCATAACCTACTACGCAACCGTCGCTCGACATGCCCTGAATCTGAGCCAGTTTGGCAAAGAGAGGATGCTGCTGTGCAGCCTTGTCGGCAGCAGCTTTTTCGGCAGCCTTGGTACTGTCGGCAGCAGCCACAGCCTTGGTGGTGTCGGCCACAGCGGCAGAATCAGAAGCTACAGCGCCTTCGCCCTTAGCCAAACGGCTGTCGAGCGACTGCAAAGCGGTATAAATTTCAGCCAGTTTGTAAGTTTCCCAGAATTCGAGGTTGGCTGAACCCTGAAGGAGCTTACGCACACGTTCGGGTTCCTTGATACCCGGCATTTCGACCATGATTTGACCAATCTGGCCTTTACCCGTGAGGATTTGAATGTTGGGCTGAGCCACACCGAAGCGGTCGATACGTGAACGTACCACCTTTTCAGAGTTCTGAACGGCAGCTTTTACTTCTTCGTCGAGCACCTTTTTCACATCGGCATCGGTCGACGAGTAAGTGATGTTCATTTCCTTGAGTTTCGAGGCGAAGATGCCACCCATTTTGTTCTTGCCGTTCTGGGCACTGTAAGCGTTGACGAAAGCCTCGACAAAGTCGACATTGCCTTCTTTGGCTTCTTTACGAGCCGTGTCGTACGCTTTCTTAAACTTGGGGTCGTTAGCGCTTTCGCCAGCCAGGTTCTTCACCACGTCGGGCACGCTCACCTCAAGCACTACGTTCATACCGCCCTTCAGGTCAAGACCCAGGCCGATTTGCAGTTCCTCACACTCCTTGAGCGTTTTCCAGTTCAGGTAAACCTTTTCATTGCGCATGGAGTCAAGGTAAGCCGCACCGTCTTTGCCTTGTGCCGTCAGCTGTTCGGCCTTGCTCACGTACTTGTTCGTAACGAACGAGAAGGACAAATAGAAGAGGCAAATCAAAGTCAGCAGCACTGCAAGTACTTTAACAAATCCTTTGTTTTGCATTGTGTGATTTTGTGATTATTGTTTGTTTTGATATTGTTTTTCTGTTTCTTTGCGGCAACAAGGCATGAAAAAAAGCCTAATTCCGCCTTTGAACGTGCAAATATACTCCATTTTTTTTGAAACAATGCTTTTTTATTGTCAATTTGTGCTTGATGCTTTTCATCCGAAGTTAAAAGGCATCAGTTTCAGCATGTTCTGTGGCGTTGTGTGCCATTTATGAGGTGGAAACCGGGGGTGGCGTGCGGTGCAGCAATGGTTTGCCGCAGGAGGATGCGGTTGCGGAGTTGGTGCGAAGCGTAAAAAAACGCGTTTCATTTTGCCCGTTTCTGTCGCACAGCGTTGGAAGTTCCGCTAATTATCCGTAAGTTTGCCGCATGAAACGTTTATTTTTTCTTTCAGCGCTCTGCGCATTGCTTGCAGGCAATGCATGGAGCCAACAGTTACGGCTGGCCGCCACATTTGGCAGCCAGATGGTGATGCAGCGCGAAATGCCCTTCGCTGTGAAAGGTAAGGCCGCAGCCGGTGCAGCAGTCGAAGTGACGCTTAGCCCCCTTGCAGGTGATGCGCAAACTGCGCGTGAAAAACTCCCCGGCACTGTGCGTGTGAATGCCGGAACCGACGGTCGCTTTCAGGCCATGCTGCCGCCTATGCAGGCCGGAGGCCCTTATACGCTGAGCGTGCGCTCGGGAAAGGAGGAACTGAAATTCGACTCGGTGTATGTGGGCGAAGTGTGGATTTGCTCCGGACAATCGAACATGGAAATGCGTCTGCGCGAAATAAGCACAGCCAAGCGCGATTTGGCCATGGCCGACACGTTGCAGCGCGTACACCTATATAATATGGAAAGTACCTGTCCGCTGTATGCGCAGGTGTGGACCGAAGAACAAATAGCCACTGCCGACCGCGGCGGCTTTATCAAGCCAGCACGCTGGGTGCGCTGCTCGGCTGCCCATGCACGCAATTTTTCGGCCATCGGTTTCCATTTTGCCCGCGTTTTGGCCGACAGCCTGAAATGCCATGTGGGCATTGTGTCGAACGCTGTGGGCGGATCGACCACCGAGGGCTGGATAGACAGTACGACACTGGCTGCCCGCGTGCCCGAAATTTTGCAGGGCTGCTGGCTCGACAACCCCAACATCATGGGTTGGGCACGCAACCGCGCCAAATTCAACTTGAAAAATACCAATCCTGCCGAACATGCCCATCCCTATGCCCCCGGCTACCTGTTTCGCGCAGCCATCCGTCCGCTCGAAGGTTACCCCGTGAAGGGTGTGCTGTGGTATCAGGGCGAATCGAATGCCGAATTGGTGAGCATGCACGAACGTTTGTTCCGCACCTTGCAGGAATCGTGGCGTAAGGAGTGGAACCGGAACGATTTGCCTTTTTACTTCGTGCAGCTTTCGAGCATTTCGACCCGTCCCACCTGGCCCGCTTTCCGCAATAGTCAGCGCATACTGGCCGACAGCCTGTCGCACACTTACATGACGGTGTCGAGCGATGTGGGCGATTCGCTCGATGTGCATCCGCGCAACAAGCGCATCGTGGCACAGCGTTTGGCAGCTTCGGCATTGCACCATGCCTACGGCTACAGCCAGGTGGTGCCCAACGGACCGCGCCCGCTGAAGGCAGTCAGCTCGAAGCCCGGCATGGTAACGGTGTACTTTGACACGGCCGAGGGACTTCGCTGGTTACGCGGAAATGTGCTGAAACACTTTGAACTGGGTGGCAAAACAGGTTTGTATGTGTCTGCTTCGAAGGTGCTGGTTCAGGGAAATACGGTGCAGGTGTTTGCATCGCGAATGTCGCACCCCACGAAGGTGCGCTTTGCGTGGAAGCCTTTTACGCGTGCTGCGCTGGTGAACCGCGCCGGTATGCCTTGTTCGACTTTCGAGCTTGAGGTGAAGGCTGAATAGGCTGCGACGCGGCCTTGTCGGGGGAGTTTGAAGCGGTGTCATCAAAATTTCATCTGCGCTGCTACGGTGCGTAAGAAACTGAAAAACAAGGGCGACTCGAATTGAAACTGTTCTGAAGTTACTATCCTTGGCACAAGCTAACGAAATTTAATGCCTCGGCAAGGCATAAAAAGCCAAAGGTTTTTGTAAATTTGCTTGCGCAAACCAGATATGCCGAGTACGCCTTTTCCGAAAGGCACGACACGAGGCAAAACGGAAGGTTGAACCTGATAAAAAATAACCCTAAAATACGTTTTTTTAAATTTTCAATTATGGCATTTTTAACTAACGACAAGCTCGTAATTGTTGGTGCTGCCGGTATGATCGGTTCCAACATGGTACAGACCGCTTTGATGATGGGTCTGACTAACAACATTTGCCTTTACGATGTATTCTCAGCTGAAGGTGTGGCTGAAGAAATGCGCCAGAGTGGTTTTGGTGATGTAAACATCGTGGCTACGACCGATGTTGCTGAAGCCTTCAAGGACGCTAAATACATCATTTCTTCAGGTGGTGCTCCCCGTAAGGAGGGTATGACTCGCGAAGATTTGCTCAAGGGTAACTGCGAAATCGCTGAACAGCTGGGTAAGGACATCAAAACTTACTGCCCCGATGTGAAGCACGTGGTTATCATCTTCAACCCCGCTGACCTTACCGGTCTCGTAACTTTGCTTTACAGCGGTTTGAAGCCTTCGCAGGTTACTACGCTCGCTGCTCTCGACTCTACGCGTTTGCAGAGCGCTTTGGCCAAGAAGTTTGGCGTTATGCAGAGCGAAGTGAAGGGCTGCGCTACTTATGGTGGTCACGGCGAACAGATGGCTGTGTTCGGCAGCAAGGTTACCATCGATGGCCGCAAGCTCAGCGACTTGATTGGTACGCCCGAATTCACCGACGAAGAATGGGCACAGATGCGTCACGACGTTATCCAGGGTGGTGCTAAGATTATCGAACTCCGCCGTCGTTCTTCATTCCAGAGCCCCGCTTACCTCTCAGTTGAGATGATTCGCTCAGTGATGGGTGGTGAGAAGTTCCGCTTCCCCGCTGGTACGTTCGTTAACAACGAAAAGTACAACAACATCATGATGGCTATGGATACTACGCTCGATACCACCGGTTGCCACTACAACATGCCCGAGGGTACGGCTGACGAAATGGCAGCTTTGGATGCTTCATACGCTCACTTGTGCAAGATGCGCGACGAGCTGGTTACGTTGAACATCGTTCCCGAAATTTCTAAGTGGAGCGAAATCAACCCCAACTTGAAATAATCTGATTTCAACTTCTATACTCTCTCAAAACAAAAGGGCTTGAAGGCTGGTTTTACGGCTTTCGAGCCCTTTCCTTGTTTGCCGGGCTATGCTTGCGCTGTGGCATACTTTGGTGGCTAAGGGAGGAAAAAGCATGGATCAGTAGCAAAAAGGTGTGGGGGTGGCATTGGGGGGAGGCAAAACGTGGCTGCTTCGTACGTTTTGAGCATCGGCATGGGATAAAAAGTTATATCCCGATTTCATTTTTTTTCGCGTGTGGAAAATGCGCAGGAATGCCCGTAGGTAAAGGGCTGAATGCCGATTCGAAGGTGTGGCAAACTTTCGAGGTGCGATATTAGGCAGCGAAAAAATTTGGAGAACGGGATACTCGTGTTGTATCTTTGCCTTCGGCGAAGTCAGGCTGCACCTCAGCATAACTTTCGAAAACGAGTTTTCAAGTTCTGCATTCGGTTTGCACTGACATTGCTGTCGCGAAGTCAGGCTGTACCTCAGCATAACTTTGCGCCCGAAACAGATGAAAAAACAATATTCCTTATTGATTCTCATTCAGCGTTCTTTGACATTTTGATACCACAGAAAGTAAGGCAGGAAGGCCTGTCTGAAACCCATGCATGCCGATGCTGTCCTATACGCCAAAGTATGTACGTTTGGGACTTTTCGGCTTTTGTATGGCAAACAAAAAACAGCTCCACTGAACCCACGTGGGTTGTGCAGTGGAACTGTATGAAATTTGGGAACAGTCAGGATTGACGAAACTGTCCCGCTTATGGCGTTAGCCAAATTGTTTTTTAGTTGATAGCGTCAGCCAATTCGCTGCCAGCCTTGAACTTGATGACCTTCTTGGCAGGAATCTGGATTTTCTGCTTGGTTGAGGGGTTGATGCCTTCACGGGCGGGACGCTCGTTGATAGAGAACGTACCGAAGCCGATGAGAGCCACCTTGTCGTTTTGCTTCAAGGCATCAGCAATGCCGTTGAGCACAGTGTCGAGTGCCTTTTTAGAATCAGCCTTGTTGAAGCCTGCTTCAGTAAGTGCGTTGATTAAATCTGACTTGTTCATTGTATGTATAATTTTTTTTGAAAATATTCGTGCTTGATAGCCACTTCCAACCGCCACATCCGGGCTACCCTTGGGTATGTTCGCCTTGTGTACAACTGAAGAGCTAAAGCCCCTGTATGTGGGCATTTGGCACAAATGATGTGGCAAATATAGGGGTTGATACGCGGTTCGGCAAATATTTATTTGTTTTTTTTCCGTTTCAGCCCCGAAAAAGGGCGATTTAGGGCATAAAAACCCTTTGAACACGGCTGTTGCTGCATGGTTTGCTGCTGGTGAGCCGTATTTCGGTTAGCACGGGCAAGAGGGCTTCCGGACCCCTTCGAAAAGCCCGGAATGGCCCGTGTTTGCGCTAAATGACTACCATTTTTCCGGCTACGCTTTCGGAACCTTCGGCGTCGGAGAGGAACACATAGTAGACACCCGGTGCTACACGTTTGCCCGATGCGCTGCTGCGCACGTCCCAATGGAATGAACCACCAATGGCGGTGCCGCGAGCTACGAGTTGCGAGTTGGCACTGACGATTTTCACTTCAGCCCCTTCGGTCAGTCCGGTAATGGTCACCTTTCCGCTGAATCCGGGACGCACGGGGTTGGGGAAGATTTTGATGTTTTGCTTGTTGAGCGTTTCAGCAGGCGGCACAATGCCCGTTTGATACGAGCAAAGGCCCTTGTTCGTGCCAATCATCAATTCGCCCGAAGTGGGGTTAAAGGCCAACGAGTAAATGTTGTCGGAGAGCAGCGGCGAATTGGCCGTGGTGTAGTGTTCAAGCACTTCAGTGCCTTCGGGGTTGACGAGGTAGAGGCCCGATCCCATGGTGCCAATCCATTTGCGATTTCCACCGTCGACGACAATGGCACGCACTTCGATGTCGGTGAGCAGATAGTCGGCGTAGTTCGTACCGTCGTTGCGCGGCACTTTCGGCTGATAAATAGTGGCCGTCGTGCCGAACCACGCATTGGGGTCGGTTACGGCAAATACGCCGGCTGCGCAACCCAGCCAAATTTGTCCGTTCAGGTCCTCGCACAGCGTGTGTATGTATTCTATCTTGCACGTCTTTCCGTCTTCGTTGCTCATTGAGGTGCGGAAGGCTTCGTCATCGTCGTCAGCTTCGTCGAGGGTGCCGTGAATGTTGAGCCCGAGCAAGCCCGAAGTAAAGCGAGAGTCGGTACGCTTGGCGCCCACCCAAATGAGGCCCCTTGAGTCGATGAGCAAGTTTTCGGGCGTGGGGTCGTTGGTATATTTGCTGGTTTTCACCGTGGTCCAGTTGCCGTCGTGCTTCATGACTTTCAGTCCGTTGCGGGCTTCGTAGTTTGTCATCCACAGGTTTCCGTCGGCATCGAAGGCCAATGCGTCGGTCATGACATAGCTCACGTCGCCCTTCGCACCGGGGGCAATTTCGAGCGTTGAGTTCGAGTGGTTGTAGTGTTTCACAAACTGAAAGTCGCGAAATTCCAACAATCCGGCACTGCTTGCCACAAAGTGGTGCGAGGCATCGGCCGGGTCCTGAATAATGTCCATCACGTTGCGGTAAATCGCATTGTTGTTCAGCGTGAATCCTTCGTCCTGAAATTTGGTCCATTTGCCATCCTCGTAGGCCATGGCCGTGGGCGGATAGTGTCCGCTGCCATCGTAGCTGAAGCGTCCGCCCGCCACGAGCAAGCGATTGCCGGCGTAGTGCATTTTATAGCACAAATCGCGGTAGGGACCGAAATTGCCGATTTCTATGCCTTGGTCGGTAATGCTTTTGTCGGTCTCGCTGAATTTGCAGTTTCGCAACTTGCCTTGGTTGTCAATCAGCCAGTAGGTGCCGTTGGCGCCATAGGCTATGTCGTGGTAGGTTTCGGCACTTTGGTAAATCGTTCCTTCCTGCAAGGGCTTTTCGGGGTTCATGGTCATGATGAACGGACCGGCAAGGAACTGGGCATGCCCTTTTTGATAGGTGCCGTACGTAAAAATGTTGGGCGTGATGCGTTGCAAATGGTCGGGGGCGGAGGTGGAGGAGGGCGTGAGGAAGCAGATGCCTTGGGTGTCGTCGGTCAGTCCGGAAACAACGGGTACTACGAGGTAGGCCCCTTCGCCGGTTGGCAGAAACTGTTGGGCGGTGGTGTGGTCAATGGCCGTTTTCCACTGCGAAAAGTCGTAAAGGTTGTCGGTGAGTTTGCCTTTGATAATGGCGCGGTCAATGGCTGCGTACACGGTATTATTTATGACAAAGGCATCGCTGACTGAGTGGCCGAACTTGAAATAGGCCTTGACTTCGGCGCGCGGAATGTTGATGACGATGACGCCTCGCGTGGTGGAAATGGTGGCCCATTCACCGGATACGCACAGATTGCGGATGGTAATGGCTTCTTCGGTGAAATCTTTTACCTGCGGCAGGTTGACCACGGTGCCGTCGGCACTGAGCAGGTCGATGTTGTTGTTTTCGTAAACAATCACAAGCACTTGCTGCTTTTCGCTCCATTGCATTCGGGCTATGCCCTTGTCGGAGAGTCCGGTAAACTTGTCGATGGTGGTTACGCTTTGGTCCTCGGGGTCGTAGCTGAGCAGGTTGCCGTTGAACAGCGCGTAAATGGAGTTCCCGGTGCTGACCACGCGTGTTGCTTCGTGGTAGGCCAAATGCAGCCGCCAGGGGTTGGAGGTGTCGGCCCATGCCGACGGAACAGCCAGTACAGCTGTCAGTACCCAAAGCAGTGAGAGGATAAAACGTCGTTTCATGTGCGGTGTTTTTTTAAAAAAAAGATTCTTGAAGGGAAAATCCGGCTGGCCCCTGCAACGGGGGTGCAGAGGCGCAACCTGTGACGGGAATTAGCGGGCGATGTTGCCGTTTTTGAGGAATTCAACGAGCTTCTGCACGGCACGGGCACGGTGTGAAATGCGGTTTTTCACATCTACGCCGAGTTGGGCAAAAGTGAGTCCCGTGTCCTCGGGCATGAACACGGGGTCGTAGCCGAAGCCTTCGGTTCCGCGTTCTTCGGGGGCTATTTCGCCACGTACAATGCCTTCGAACAGATGTTCCTCTCCATTTAATATTAACGCAATAACGGTGCGAAATTGTGCAGTGCGGTCTGATTTATTTTGCAGTTCGCTGAGCAACTTGCGCGTATTGGCTTCGGGGTCGTGACGGTCGGGGTAGGCATAGCGTGCGGTGTGTACGCCGGGGCCTCCGTTGAGTGCTGCTACTTCCAGACCGGTGTCGTCGGCAAAACAGTCGAGTCCGTAGCGTTCCTTGACCCAGCGCGCCTTGATGAGCGCGTTGCCTTCGAGCGTGTCGGCAGTTTCGGGAATGTTGTCGTGACAGTCGATTTCGGCTAAACTCATTACTTGTATTTCGTTGCCCAGCATGGCGCGTATTTCTGATAATTTATGGGCATTGTTTGTTGCAAAAACCAGTTTCATAGCAATAAAAAAAATGACAATAAGTAGGTGTTCAAAATTATTTTATATAATTCTATCGAAGTATTTTTACTTTGCTTCGCGAAGTCAGGCTTCACCTCAGCATAGCTCATGCAAGCAAGCTTGCCTCGCTCTGCATTCGGTTTGCACTGACATTCGCACAGAACAAACAACTACGGCAAAATAACGCAATTCAAATGTAAAAATAATTTTGAACACCTACTTAACACGTTCGCAAACAAAGTTAGAACGTAGCAAGCGGCCGGGCGGCTGGGTGTGGGGATAAATGCAGGCCGAAAAGAATATGGGTTGTAAAATCCATAATTCGGGTAAATACCGGGAGGTAAAAACCTATTATCTTTGCATGCAAAACAATCAAACTGATATGCTTATGAAACGTGTAGTCATTATTTCAACCAGCCTACGGACACATTCAAACAGCAACTTGCTGGCTGAACATTTTAAGCAAGGAGCGGAAAGTGCGGGTCATCAAGTAGAAAAAGTAGACCTTATCGGTAAGCAAATCGCTTTTTGCCGCGGCTGCTTTGGTTGCGCCAAATTGGGGCGATGCGTGATTGACGATGCTGTGAACGGTATCATGGATAAAGTGATGCACGCCGATGTCATTGTGTGGGCAACTCCTATTTACTACTATGAGATGTGCGGACAAATGAAGACCTTGATTGACCGCATGAATGCCATGTACGACCAGGATTACCGGTTCCGTGATGTGTATATGCTTTCGACGGCTGCTGAAAATGAGGAATCAGTGCCTCAACGTGCAGTAGCCGGACTGACGGGATGGATTGACTGCTACCCGAAAGCCCGATTGGTTGGTACGCTGTTTTGCGGTGGGGTTAACGAGCCGAATGACATTGAAGGAAATGCCAAACTGCAAGAGGCATTTGCTATGGGAAAATCTGTGTAAAAGAATATGCAAACGGTCTTTTTTGACTCCATACAGCAAGTGAACGACTTTTATGGGGTACCTACGCTGCACCCTATGGTGAGCATTCTGCATCTGGACCGCGCCGAAGCAGAAGAGGTTACAAAATATCAGGTACATTATGGCATTTATGCCATTTGGCTGAAGGAGACGAAAGGGTGCAACCTGTCGTATGGACGTACGCCTTACGACTTTGACGCACAAACGGTAACTTCCTTTGAACCGGGGCAAATGGTTACGGTGGAAATAACCCATCAATCGGTTCGTCCCCGTTGCGTAGCTTTGCTTTTTCATCCTAATTTTCTGAACCGTACGCAGTTAGGACGTAACATACAGCGTTACGAGTTTTTTTCGTACAGCAGTACGGAGGCACTTCACCTTTCGGACACAGAGGTAGACACTTTCAAGCAGGTACTGCACATGATTGAAGCGGAGCTGCACCACCCTATTGACAACCACACGCGTGAGCTGATGGTATCGAACATCGAACTGCTGCTGAACTATTGCTTGCGCTTTTACGACCGTCAGTTTGTTACCCGCGAAGAAATTAACCACAGCGTAGTGAAACAATTTGACGGCTTGCTGAAAGAGTACATCCGCAACAAAGCTGAAAAAGAGGGGTTGCCGAATGTGGGGTATTTTGCTGATAAGTGTTGCCTGACAGCGGGCTACTTCGGTCAGCTGGTGAAAACTGAAACCGGACGAACGGCCAAGGACTTCATCAACGATCGGCTGCTGACTACTGCCAAAGAGTTTTTGAACGACGACCGACTGACAGTTCAGCAAATCAGTTCGAGGCTCGGCTTTGAATACCCTCAGCACTTTGTGCGCTTTTTCAAACATCACACCGGAATGACCCCCAACGAATATCGGAAGGCATCGTAAACATGTGCCGGTATGTACATGACGCTTCAGCATTCAGCGTATGCTTAATGTCGAAAAGGTAACAACAAGTTCCATACATTGTTGTTACCTTTTTTTTCGTACGTCACCCAAAAGGATATTCCATAATTGGGGTTATTTTTCCAAAAATTGAGATAGGTTTTCGTTGAATGCTTCTTCCTACTTTTGTAACGAATAAGTAGGTGTTCAAAATTATTTTATATAATTCTATCGAAGTATTTTTACTT
>ENA-ORNF01001543-ORNF01001543.1-human-gut-metagenome-genome-assembly--contig:-NODE-1543-length-19828-cov-8.230921_pt1 | contig 19828 bp, 18 predicted proteins | sample MGYA00242110_ERZ509012 | MGnify/ENA primary metagenome ERZ509012 (study PRJEB26280, sample SAMEA2338714) | human gut metagenome | biome: human gut; feature: human-associated habitat; material: faeces...
GGTATGGACTGCGGGGCGGATGCTTATATTGAAAAGCCTTTCTCGGTGCAGTATCTGGAAGCATGTATTAAGAATCTGCTTGATCTGCGTAATTTGTTGCGTCAGAAATTCTCTAAAATGCCATTGGTACCGTTGAACAGTATTGCCAATAACTCTATGGATAATAAATTCCTTACCCGTATCAATGAGATTATAGAGCAAAACTTCTCAAATTCGGAACTGTCTGTTGATTTTCTGGCAGAAGAACTTTGCATCAGTCGTTCCGGATTATTTGCCAAAATAAAAACGTTGGCTAATGTTACTCCGAATGAACTGATTCAGATTGTGAGGTTAAAGAAAGCTGCTGCCTTGCTTTCAGAGAATAAATACCGGATCAATGAGATTTGCTATATGGTAGGGTTTAATTCTCCGTCTTATTTTGCCAAGTGTTTCCAGAAGCAATTTGGAGTGCTTCCAAAGGATTTTGTAAGTTAATATTAATTTATAGCTATAAAGATAAGGTAAAAAGGAGCTTTTAAAAGAATGATTTGATGAAAAAGTATGTAAATTTGTTCGTTTTCGTATTCATGATAGGTGCTTGTCTTTCGCAGGGGAGAGCACAGACAAAGTCTGCAGTGAGTTATAAGAATCCGGTTGTAGATATTGCCATGCCCGATCCTACGGTGATTAAAGCTGCAGATGGTTATTTTTATGTGTATGCTACCGAATCTACCAGAAACGTTCCGATCATGAAGTCGAAAGATTTGGTGGAATGGACGTATTGCAACACTGCATTCACGAATAAAACTCGTCCCAGATTTGAACCTAAAGCTGGAATCTGGGCACCTGACATTAATTATATTAACGGTAAATATGTGCTTTATTATGCAATGTCAGTGTGGGGAGGAGAACAAACGTGTGGAATAGGGGTAGCTACGGCCAACTCTCCGCAGGGACCTTTTACGGATCATGGTAAGATGCTCCGTAGCAATGAGATTGGTGTACAGAACTCGATCGATCCTAGTCTCCTGCAGTATGAGGGGAGAAACTATTTGGTATGGGGCAGCTTCCGGGGAATATATGTTATTGAACTGACTGCGGATGGGTTGTCGATCATGCCGGGAGCGAAAAAAAAGAGAATAGCGGGAACTGCTTTTGAAGCTGTTTATATCCATAAGCACGACGATTATTATTATATGTTTGCCTCCATAGGAAGTTGTTGTCAAGGAGTGAAAAGTACATATAAAGTCGTAGTGGGACGTTCCAAGAAAGTATGGGGCCCGTACAAAGACAAGACTGGTAAACCGATGTTGAAAAATGGTTATTCTTTGGTGATAGGTGCGAATGATCATTTTGTAGGCAATGGGCACGGTTCGCAGATTATCCGGGATGATGCCGGACAAGACTGGCTTCTGTATCATGGATTTTCAAGATCAACTCCGGAGAACGGACGTATTCTGTTGTTGGACCAGATCAAGTGGGACCAAGAAGGTTGGCCTTACGTAGAGGGAGGATCTCCTTCTTACGAAACACAAAAAGCACCTGTATTTAATAACTGATTTTCAAATAAACCAATTATAATCTTAAATACCACAAGCATGAAACATACCCCTATTAGCAGGCGGGATTTTCTAAAGAATTTAGGCATAGCCGGGGCTGGCACTCTTCTTGCAGCAAGCCCTTGGCTTTCTGCTTTTTCGGAGGTGATGAACACCTCAAACGAGAAGTGTCGTCTGGCAATTATCGGGCCTGGTTCCCGGGGACGGTTTTTAATGGGATTTTTAGCTAAGAACCCCAAAGTCGATATTGTAGCATTGTGCGACATTTATAAACCGTCTATTGAGAACGCATTGAAACTTGCACCTAATGCCAAAGTGTATGGTGACTACCGGGAAGTGTTGGAAGATAAGTCGATAGATGCTATACTCGTAGCTACTCCTCTTAGCTCGCATTGTAAGATCGTATTGGATGCTTTCGACGCAGGAAAGCATGTGTTCTGTGAAAAGTCAATAGGTTTCACGATGGAAGAGTGTTACCGTATGTATCAGAAGCATCGTAGCACGGGGAAGATATTCTTCACAGGACAACAGCGCCTGTTCGATCCTCGTTACATCAAAGCAATGGAGATGATTCATGCAGGTACCTTTGGCGAAATAAATGCCATCCGTACTTTCTGGAACCGGAACGGGGACTGGAGACGTTCGGTACCTTCACCCAATTTGGAACGCCTGATAAATTGGCGTCTTTACAAAGAGTTCTCAAAAGGACTGATGACGGAACTCGCTTGCCATCAACTTCAGATCGGAAGCTGGGCTTTGCGTAAGATACCCGAAAAGGTGATGGGACACGGTGCCATCACTTATTGGAAAGACGGCAGAGATGTGTATGACAATGTGAGCTGTGTATATGTGTTTGATGATGGGGTAAAGATGACATTTGACTCTGTTATTTCCAATAAATTCTATGGACTGGAAGAACAGATCATGGGTAATCTTGGAACGGTGGAACCGGAAAAGGGAAAATATTACTTTGAAAGTGTAGCTCCTGCACCGGCCTTCCTGCAAATGGTGAATGACTGGGAAAACAAAGTGTTTGACTCTCTGCCTTTTGCCGGAACAAGCTGGGCGCCGGAAACAGCAAACGAAAACAAAGGAGAATTCATTATCGGAGAACGTCCCAAGAGCGATGGTACATCATTGTTGTTGGAAGCTTTTGTTGAGGCCGTCATAACACAAAAACAACCTAAAAACATCGCAGAAGAAGGGTATTATGCAAGTATGCTCTGTTTGTTGGGACATCAGGCATTGGAAGAAGAACGGACACTCTATTTCCCTGATGAGTATAAAATAGACTATCTGAACCATCAATCTGTAAAAACACCCGAAGCAATATGAAAGACACGATTGTAACCGCACGACGTAAGAAAATAGAGTTAATCACTTTACTCGTTTGTTTCGTAGTATCTAATTTGCTACATCTTTATGCAATTATTGCTTATCATGCACCATTTACGGAGATGATAACGTCTATTTTTTATATAATTATATTGTTATTGGATAAATCTCTGCCAGATAAGCTCTGTTAGTATCACTATAATCTTCATATAGTACTATGAAGATCGAATCTATTAAATTTATATTATATTTATTTGAATACTTATCTACAACATTATCATGTCTAAAAGTGTTAACATGAATAGTGCCTTCATTTTCTATTACTGTAAAATCTTTATTACAGAAATAGAATGTTACATATTTTTTACCATCAGGTATACCGTAACATCCATATTCTTTGTAATCATTTTTAATGGTTATACGCTCTGGTCTTGTCGGTTTTTTAATTTCTATATTTAATCTTCTGTATACTAAATCCTCTTCAGTTATTCCAAATAATCTCTTAATTTCTTTTTTCATACGTTCAATAATTTCATCAAAAATATTTTCCATAAATAATAAACCCTCCTAAATTTATTTTTATTTATCCACTATTATGATGTATAGTTAAAATTCTGGAACATAGAAAGAATAAAGGTATATACCAATAGTATATACCTTATAATTTATTGTAATTGGAATACTTCAACGTCATAGTCACCCATGTTGTTTAAGTTATAATTTTCATATATAACTATAAGGGTGTTACCAGATAATTCTACATTATTTGGATTACAGAATACACAATCAATATCATCATGATATACTTCTCTACCACTTCCAATATATCCATGACAATCTAAATGGTTGATACCAACACTTTCTTCATTCTTTACCGGTTGTCCATTATTATCTACTATAACAGTATCTATGAATCTTCTACCACCTAACATCCCTGAAGATTCTGATTCTATATAATCGTCTAAGATTGCTACAGATCTCGGATCTATAGGACCATTAAAATTAACATTAAATCTCTTTGAATTCATTTCCTCTTCTGAAATATTAAATAGGTACATAACAACCTCTCTTATATTATTTACTCTTTCTCTTAATTCTTTTTCCATAAGTTATACCCTCCTAATTTTATAATATTTTTATTTATTCGTTATTATGATATATAAACAAAAACCCTTATAATACGATTTTCAACATAATAGTAAAAATCATATAAGAGAGGTGATTAGGATGTCAGTTATCGACGTATTTGGTGCAGGTATTCCATTAAGTACGAACTTTGCACTTCAATCGAATTTACCAGTTGATGCTAGACTTGTTGTTGCTAATGAAGATTCTTTAACCCAATTTAATAAGAATAATCTTTATGTTGGTGCTATAGTATATGTAGTAGAAACAGATCAACACTATAAATTCAATGCGGACTTTACATTCACACCATTTAAAACTGGTGGAGATTGTAATATGGTTATATTTGCTTCTGAAGCTGCTAAAGCTGCATATTTAGGAAGTTCTTTATGTAGACAGGGACAAATTGTTGCATATGGAAATGACCATTATAAAATAGTAAAGAAGACTATTGAAGCAGGTACAGAAACTTTATCAATTAACCAATTATCTGTATTTGAAGGAACAGGGGTTGCTACTACTGTAACAGAGGGACAAGAATTTGTTACTGAAGTAAATCCTGCTAAAACTTTAATCAATAGTTTAACTTTAAGAGATGGACAAACTTATACATTAAACTTTGCAGCTCCAGCTAGTATTGATGGTAAAGTATATTTAATAGATGGAGATGATTTAGTTCAATCTATTACTCCATTTAATAGTCAAGCTTCAGGGTTACAAATAGGTACTTCATCAGAAGGTTCTGTTGAAGACGGTACAGTAATAGGTTCTTTAGTAATAGAATTAGATTTAGCTGATCTAAGTTCATTCTCTGATTTAAAAGTTGAAGTTCAATCTTCAGCAATGACTACTTTAGACTATGCTATGATGCAAACTGATACTAATTATATAAGAACAGAAGCTGTTACATCTCCAATCGGAGGATTAAAGAGTTCTTATGTTCCATCTGGAACTATTCAAGAAATATTAGATGCAATATTATATCCACCAGTAGCTCCAGAAGTAACATTAACTTCTACTACATTCAATGATAAGGATATAAAAGAAAAAGAAGTTGGTGCAATAGCTGCTAGTACAACTGTTCCATTTAGTATAACAGTTACTAAACACACTAATGATATAGCAAGTGTTAAATTCTATGTAGATGGTGCTGAAACTCCATTATCAGGATTATCAGCTGTTACAGGAAATACACAAACATTAACAGGAGATTATGCTAATACTTCAGGAATTAATGCAAGTATCAAATTTAAAGTTGTAGTAGAGGATACTAAGGGTATGAAAACTGAAAAGGAATTATCAGTAACATATGTAGACCCTATGTATGCATTCTCATTTGCAGGAAATGCAAGTGCTATAACTGAAACTGAAATTAAAGCTGGAACTAAGATATTAAAAGTTAAGGGAGCTGTTACAAGTGCATATACTCATACTGCAAGTAAAGCAGTATTTGCATATCCAGCTTCTTATGGTACTGTAACTAAGATAGTGGACCAAAATGGATTTGATATTACAGGTTCATTTGAAACAGCTACAGTTGCTGTCGAAACAAATAGTACTGGACCAGTAAGTGTAAACTACACAGTAGTAGTAGCTAAGACAGATGCTACATTAAGTAACTTTAAGATTACTTTCAATTTCTAATAGAATAAAGAGATATACTCATTTGAGTATATCTCTTATTATTTTTAAGATTCTGCTACTGGATAACTAATACAAGCTGAATAATGAGTTGAAACAGTTTCATCTCCCAAAGTCCATATGTTCATATTATTTCCACTTGCTAAAATAGTTATACTAGAATTAAGGCTTTCCCCGACAATTATATGATTAAATGGATTTTTAAGCTTTGGAACAATTAAATTCGCAGCTTTCCCAGAACTAACAATCTTAGCATCTCTTATACAAAAATATATAAATGCTATACCATTAACAACCTCATATTTTATATACGACGAATTATTAACAGTTTGAAATAACCCTTCAGGAATTGTAACACTAGTTAAAGGTATATCGGCAACTTTAGTAGTACATATCTTATTTACACTTATAGATGTATCTTCACTTTGAATTCTAAATGTATAAGCATGATGTGAATCCCAATGATTTACACATATCACAATTATTTCATTCCCATTTATTACACTTATTGTACCTATATAATTTCCTGCTACGGGAAATAACACTCCAGAACCATCATATAATTTAATTGTTGCATTTGTTCCCGATGCTAAAGCCCTTAATGTATTTAATAAAGTTATAATATCGCTAGTTGAATTTAGTGTCATAGAAATAGATCTGTGTATTGCATCAAATACAGCCTTTCCACTTGGAATAACATTATCAGTAGTAGGAGAATTTATGATTGATTGTGTTAAAGGGACATTAATAACATCATTTAAAACGGTTTGATTATTTTTCTTTATACTCATTCAAAACAACCTCCTATGATTCTTTTACTGGATATGAAAATGACCCATAGTATGCTATTTCATCATTTCCATAGTAATTATTAATATTACCCTCATTAGTTAATCTTATTAGTAAGTTTTGTATAGGTCCCCTAGTTGAGTCCACATTACTTGCCAATTGATACCACACACCCGAAATTTCGTTTTCTGGTTTTGGTAATCCTGTTGCAATAATTTGGTCATTTGTTGACATACTTGAAGAGACAATATCGTCCATTTTTACGTAACAAATTCCATGCTTAACTCTATAACTAATACTACCTCTTTTTAGAATTGATGTAGGTGTAATTGAAGTCCAAGGAACATCAGCGACTTTAGTAGTACATACTATTCTCCATCCATTATCTTGTATAGGACCTGCTATGCTTCCACTACTTATATCTCTTAAATATGTTCCTCTTCCTCCTATAGCGGTATACTTATATATCCTATACTTATATGCATGAGTCCATGGATCCCCATTAGGATCTATTGATGCTATCTCTAATATCCCTGCCCCATCACAAGGTCTATCTGTAAATTTTACAGCAATATCATTGTGAGATATATACCATCTTCCCAATGGATATTTTAGCATTTCAGTCCCATAAGTATCTATAACACTTTGGTCTACAGGTCTTCCTTGTTTACATTCATCAAACACCGCTTTAGCATTAGGAATTTGACTAGCAGTTGAACTAGAATTAATAGTATCAGTTACATTTAACATTGTACTATCATCGTTTATTACATAATAGGTTTCTGGATCATATGTTATAGTTTCACCATCTATTACAATAGAACCATTATTATAAAGCTCATTATACTGAGCTTCTGTTAGATCTAACATTCCAGATTTATTAGCAACTTCATTTATTGCACCTTTGATAGTATCAGATGTAGTAGTTAGGGTTTCAGTACCAATTTCATCCTTAATACCACTAACTTCTCCAGCTAAAGTATTGTAATCACTTTGTTTTACATAAGTGGATGCTGCTGTGGTTGCAGTTAAATACCCGTCTAAATTAATAGTGGTACTACCCATATCAATCAATTCAGTTTCACTAATTTTCAAATATTGATGAAATGGGGAATTACCATCAGCACTATAAAGGTATATAACATTAATATCTGAATTGTCTAATGTTGGTTGAGTTGTTGTCTTTCTACACTCAAGTTTTACTAAAGCTGCACACACGTCATTAGCATACTCTTTAGCGTTTTCTAATGTTTGGTCTACAATTGTTTTTATCTTAATAGAACTATAAGTTGTATTTGTAGCTAAATTAATATTATCGATGACATCAGTAGGAAGAGAAACAACTTGTTGTATAATTGAACATAAATATTTAATTGATTCTCTTGAAAGAGTTGTATATTGTTTACTCATTTATGATTACCTCCTTGAATAAAATTCATCATATGAAGGTCTTACACTAACAAAGAAGTGTAAGACCTATTATTTTAATGATCATTTATTGGATATGAGAATGTAAACCTATAATCATTGCCAGCTATACCACCTCTTAAATTTAAATTTGTACTTTCAATATATATTTTAACTGGATCATTATCTTCAGCACCTTTTATATTTAATCCAATTGCATATACTGACAAGGATGCTTTAGGCATATTATCACACACGACGGTTAACCCTGATGCAGGAGATATACAATTTATACCTCCTGTTACATGGCATATTCCATTAGAAATAGTATATCTAAGATTACTTTCAGCATTTTGTTCATACTTAGTAGTATCATTAAATACTATTACTTTTGGTGCATGTTCTATATAACCAATAGACTTCCATTTAGTAAATACATCATAATTACCTTCAGTATACACATAGTCTGATTTATAGTCCCAAATACGTCTAAACCAAAATCCTTTAAAACGTGGTGAAAATAAAAATTGTATCGCAAACTGTCCAGTATTAGGATAACAGTTGTTCCAAGGTATATTTAATAATACATAATCTCCCACATTATTTTCCGGAACACCGTTAGTTGGTGAATTAAACTTATACCATCCTGTTTTATTAAAATTCACATTCATTGTGTCACTTTTAGCGTACTCAGAATTTATAGAATTACTCATTTTATTAATAATTGATAATGCACTAGGTATTTGATTATCTGTACTAGAACTATCTATTGTAGTGACTAAGTTTTCCTTAGTTAAATTTGTCTTTTTAGGAGTTACAAAGCTATGTGCAACATTTCCTTCTTCTAACATAGGATAAAGAGTTATGTTATTATAAGTTCCACCTGATATATAATAATAAGAATAAATTGAATATGCATTATTAGGCACAGTAAGTGTTACTCCTTTTCCAGTATCATATACCATAGCATTATCAGGTGGAGTAACATTATTTCCTTCTTCATCATAAAAAGCAAGAGATAATACTGGACTAGCTGCTCCACCAGACATAGTTATAGTTTTTCCTCTAAGTCTTACCGCTTGACCTAAACCGTTGTAATTTCTATGAAAGATTACACAAAAATGTGTTCCTGTAGCAGTCCCATTAAATGTTATAGACCCATCGTTATTAATAACAGAAGTCACTCCATTTGAAATATATTTAGTATTATTGTAGTAAGTAGAAGGGTATAAATTTTGAACCGCTCCTAATAATCTTACTTCTTCAATTTTATCATCTAAAGCTTTACCTTGATTGGCTGACAAAGGTTTGTCTGTATCAGTAGAAGTTAAATTATCTATTATATCTGTTTTATTAACTTTATTGTCTAATTCAGTATTAATAACACTAGCACTATATACCTGTTCATCAGTAGCACTAGAGTCAATAGTTGTTAAAATTGAAGTTTTATTTACTTTATCATTCACATTAGTAATAGTAGCATATTTACCATCTGCGTCAGCTTTCTTTAAGAAATCTGCTTCAATTTCACTCTTTGTAAGGTAATTATCTAAATTAACTTCAACAGTGGTTAACTTTTCTACAGTTCCATCAACTAAAGCATAAATATCATACTTAGAAGTAGCAGTGTTCATTATTAAATATAAATAATTTCCATCTGTTACTTCAGCTACACCTGTAGCAATTTTAAAACTACCTGTTGACTTTTTAGCTAATTGAGATATACAATATTGCTTAGCTTCTTTTAAAGCTCCATCTATTCTTGTATAAGTTTCAGAAGAACTGAATACTTTATCTAATCTTATTTCTGTTGAGATTAAATTAGTCATAGTTTCTAATTGTTCTGGAGTTAATCCTAGAAAAGTCTTTATAGTATCTAAATCTAATTCAGTTATATTGTCTGCTTGTTTTTCCCATTTAGTTTCTTCAAATACACCAGTTGTTGTAGTCTTACATAAATAAAGATAATTATTATAAAGACAAATTTGACCTTTAGCATAAGTCTTAGTTTCATCATAAGGAAGTAAACATTGACTTTCTATAGTAGATTGACTAGCCATTAAACCTGTTAAAATTTGGATAATATATCGCATATTATCTTCAACAAAATTTTTACGTTTCCCTAGATTAAAAATTGTCATATATTTCTCACCTCTTTATAATAAAAATTTCAATAAAATATTTAATTTATAAAATCAGGATTTTATTTAACTTTCTGCTACTGGGTATGAGAAAGTAGTAAATAAAGGAGCACCATTAGCAGAAACATCTGCATGTAATAATAATTTACCATTATTATTTACAAACAAAATAACTTGTTTTCTAGCATCAACTGTTGACCATGGAAGATAAGTATGACTACATTGCCCTGCGGCTGGTTTAGGTAAACCATTTGCTAATTCCAAACCATTAACAGTTTTCCCTAACGAATAATTACCATTATTTAAATGAATAAAACAAATCCCATTTCTAACTATATAATAATTGTCACTTGGATTTATTACACCATTTATAAATTTTATTGAAGTTAATGGTACATCATCAACACTTGTAGTACATAGTTTTTTCCAGTCACTCCACCCATTTGCATCAGAACTGTTAATTGATTTTCTATATAAAATTTTAGTATAATCAGTAGTCATATATAATTGAAAAAACCAGGTATAACCATTAAAACCATCGGTACCACCAGCATAAGTTGACATTATTCCATAAGTAGGTATAACACCCTTGTGAGAAGGGTCTGTTGTAAGATTAATACGATAATATCCTGTTTGTATGGCATTATTCATTTCTTCTAAAGCGGTCAAATCACTTCTATAGATAAAATTCTGTGCTTCATGTATACCGTTGAATACAGCTTTAGTAGTAGGAACTGTATCATTAGTTGATAATGAATCTATTGAAGTAGTAATATTATCAGTGGTAACTAATTTATTTTTTTCATCTTGTGTCATATGCATCACTGTATCACCTATATGACTATCTTGAGCGTCCTTCAACATCTTACCTTGGTTAGCTGACAAGGGTTTATCTATATCAGAAGAAGTTAAATTATCTATTATACCTGTCTTATCTATTTTCTTATTTAATTCAGTAATAATAGCAGATGCACTTAATACATTATTATTACTAGCTCCTGTAGTATCTGTTAATATATCACTAACTTTAACAACTTCATTATTATTAGCTTTCTTACCTAATTCAGTATTCATAACATCTGTTGTAGCATATCCAGACATATCAAATTTAAATTTTCCTATTTCGGTCCAACGTGTACCATCATATAAATTTAATGTATCCTGTTCTGTTTCTGTTGAACTTTTTAATATATAAATAGTATTTGAACTAATATTATCAATAGGTAAAGATGTGACATATTTTAGTTCTATAGAAGATAAATTTGTCAATAGTCCATCTGTATACGTATTTGATTCAAGAATACATTTTGCCAACTCTTCACTTATTTTTTTAGCTGACCATAATCTATTTTCAGATATCATACCATCATTAATTAAACTTGAATAATAATCTATCTCTTGAGAAGTTACATCGAACATATCATTTATTTCAAGATCTGTATATGGTTCTTCTACATAAATATAGTTACTAATCTCAGTTAAAATTTTCTCAATAGCTGACTTAAAAATAGCATCAGTTATTATTTTTTGAGTATTAGTTTCACTCATGAAAAATCACTCCTTTCATTGTTTTTATAGTCATTACCTATATGTTTGAGAGCAGGTTTTTGAGAAAAAATAAAAAAATAAGGATATACCAATTGTTGGTATATCCTATAATTATTAAGGGGCTACATAATTAGAACTTGTTATAGTCAAACTATTAAAAAAAGAATCCAATTCATCTTGGGTCATTGATTTAAGACCAGTAGAAGCTGCAATTATTTTAGCATCAACTTCATCTTTAGTATAACTTTCAGAAGCCTTTCTATATACCTCTTCAGTTTTAGAATTTACAGTATTCACATGTATCACATATTCACCGATAGCATATACATGGTTATCTCCGTCTAATAATGGTGTTACACTACTTAATTCTATTTCCGTATCAGGATTACTTAAAGCCCCATCAGCTACTATAACTAATGCTCCATCCGTTGTGGAATCTGATAATTCGTAATGAGCTGGGATTTCAGGTATAGTACTATATAAAGCATCATGAATCTTATCTAATACATCTTGTCCTATTTGGAAAGTATCTTCTATTGTCTTTGTAGAAGTTGATGTATTGAATTGATATACTTTACCATCTAAAGTTACTATAGATAATAAATCAGTATCTATAACTACTGAACAGATAGTATTAGTGAATTGTACATCTAATAGAGTTCCATTTAAAACGTAATTATCTGAAGATGGTAAATCTGTAAAATTTATAGTAGTTTTATCTACAGTAGTGAATGGTAATTTAACTTCATCAGTTTTAGAGATTTCTTCCCAATCTGTACCGGTGAATTGAGTAAGATCTGTAGGTTCTTGAATACAACGATAAAGTTTCTTATCATAAATAACTAAATTATCAACTTTATATTGTTTATTAGTTTCAAATTCAGATATAGAATTTTCGCTTTTTATTTTAATATAAAGATTTTTAAGGTTATTATATAAATAATCTGAAGTGATTAATTTAGTAGTATCACCTTGATAATTTGGCATATGTTATCACCTCTTCCTTATTTTTAATGAGTAGTTAAGGGAGATTTAATCTCCCTTGTATTATTCAACAGAAGCAAATACGTTTTCACTTTAATCAATTTAATTACATATATCTATCTTCATATTAAATTTATAATCAATATTATTTTTTAGTAATTGTTGCATTTGAAGTATATGTGCTATCTACAGTTAAATTAGATGAAACCCCTGTCTTTTCAAAAATAATTTCTACCTTAAAATCTGAAGCGGTTCCGCCGTAACCAGATAATAATCCACCATCAGTTTTTTTGATAATACAATTTTTAAAAGTAATTGTTCCTGAAGAGGGTTTACCAAGTGCATAAATTAAATTTGTTCTTGTATGATAATTATCGGATTGTTGTATTCCACTATCTACTATTACACAATTTTCAAAAGTAATATTAATTTTTCCTCTTGAAGATGCGAATGGACCAATAAATAAAAGTTCACCATCTATTGGTAAGAAACAGTTTTTAAATACTATAGAAGCGTTTGTAAGAGTTGTTTGCTCTGTTACAGATGGTTCTATTCTAATTTTATCAAATTTACAATTTGTAAATTTACCAGTGTTAAATTGACCTGAAGCTGATTGCAATATATATTTTCCTCCATTAAAACTACAATTCTCAAAATTTCTATTATCACAATCTAATATACTAAATTGGAATATAGTAGTTGTTAGACCAGCACCTTCAATTAAAAATTTAGAATCTTTTGCATTAATATATTTTATAACTTGTTTTTGTTCAATTATATGATATACACTATTAGTTGTAGTTACTTTAGGATATTCTGAATTAATAACTGTTAAATCCATTTTATCTCCCTTTCCAGAAAAAGAAGTGCACTTACAATTCCTAGCTATACTTCTATAACAAGCAATGGTATCAGAACATTCGTTATTGTATACCCTAACATGATGAGTACCTATGTCTGATTCTCCTTCATTTATCTTTTTTAATTTATTATCACGAATAGTATAGTTTTGGCACCTTGACCACATAAAAATATCACCTTTGGATATAACATGTTCACCAGGAGACATTTTTCCAAGATTAATAACATGAGAACCTGATTCATATGTTTTTGAAGTTATTAAATTAAAATCATTCCAAAATGTCATCTTATAATATGAAATAACATTATTTTTATAAAATGATTCTGAATTATCATCTACATAAAAACCAATTTCCACATCTTCATCTGTTCTAAATGTATGCTTATAGTATTCTCTATTTATAAATGGTTTTTCTTTTTCTTCAACTTCATAAACCTTATAAATTTCATACAATATATCAAAAGGATCTATTTTTATATAATTAACTAATGAATTAATTATTGCTATTGATTTATCTTTAGATATACTTTTACTTGTATTACATTCTTTTATTAAATTTATAGCGTTACTTAAATCAGTATTCATAAAAATGCTTCACCTCCTTCTTAGTTTTATTAACGATTTAAATCTTCTAATATACTAGCAGCTTTACTCAATTGTGTTTTATCTTCTTCACTTAAAATTAATTTAGTTTTTAAATCGTTAACATCTTTTATTAGACCACTATTTAATCACCAATAGCAGTTTTATTAGCTTCTATTTGCCTGATTTGTTCTTCTGTGGCACCAGTACCTCCATTTTCTAATTCAATAATCTTTTTAAGTAATCTTATATTATCCATTCATCATACCTCCTAAAAATTACTAAAATCTAAATCAGTAGTTTCGATTCCATAACCAACTAATACTTTTTTATTGTTATAAGTTAAATCATTATCAGTGTCTATAGCCAAACTACTAATTTCATTTTCTTTATCTTTAACTATACCTAACAATCTTAATTGTTCAGTAGTTAAAGCATCTTTCAATACCACACTACCATTTATTCCAGCACCGATAACATTCAATGTAACAGTTTCAGCAGTAGATAAAAATACTTTAATATCTGTATCAGTAACATTTACAGATTCTAATAGACTATTTCCAGTAGCATCTTGTAACGAGTATACTACATTGACACTTCCAAATGGATTAGCTGATGTATATTCGTATAGATTATTACTTGAATTTAATACAAAAGATGTTTTATCTATAGTTTCAGAATATAGTATATTATCTTTCTTATCTATTATAGTAGTATCTACACCTATACCAACCATATTAATAGTAACTTTTTCCGGTTGAATTAATTCTATTTTTACTTTATCTGCAGATACAGTAATAGTTTCAATTAAACTAATTCCGTTTTCATTTTGAAGCGAACATATCACATTTGTATTACTAAATGGGTTATCAAATTCATATTCGTATAAACTGGTATCAGTATTTAATGTGAATAAAAGAGAATCTATTGTTCGTGTATATAGAGTTGTGGAATTAATAGTTTCTAATAAATCTTTCCATACATCATCTATATAAGCATAAAATTTCTTATCTTCTTCACAGAAAGTTATATGTCCATGTTCAACATCATTAGAAGTTAAAGAATTTAGTTCAGATAAAGTAGCAACTTTATTCCTTGAATCTAATGGAAATGGTGATTGAAGATCAAACCCGGCACTTAATTTAATACCTTTATCAAACATCTAAAATCAACCTCCTTATAGTGCATATTATTAAAGGGTTGTTGAATGAGGGTTTATAAATACAAAAAAAACAGATATGTAATAATGAAAAATAAGGGAGTGATATAATGTCAATTTCACGTATAGTAAACGAAAAAATACTAAATGAAGCTTTGAAACGTGTAAATATTCCAGAGTATTCCTCATCTGATGCAAATAAGGTATTATCTGTAAATTCTACTGGGGATACTTTATTATGGGCAAATACAAATGGAGCTTCAACATCAGAAAGTTTTGAAAATGATAGTATTTTCTTTGTAGGAAATATGGACGCAAATATTACAAGAGATGGATTAGTAGTATGGTTATATAAGGATATTGTACAAGATAGAATGCTATATGATTTATCAGGTAATGATAATAATGTTGCTTTAAATCCGGGTGTTAGTATTACTAATGAGGGTATTTCTATTAATTCTGATAATGGTATAGTTTACTCTATAATAGATATACCTGAAACTGAAATTATAACTATGGAATACACTGCTAAAATTACTGGAAGTAGTATAACTGGAAATGGTGCTACTCCAATTACAACATATAATTATGGTGGTAAATATGGAATGTCAATAGTTATTTCAAATGATTTATATACAACTGCTCATGTCATGTGTGAATCTGGTTCAGGAATTTTTAAAAGTAAAACAAATGGTAATACCAGTCTTATCAGGATACCTGGTATTGCATATAATAAACCATTTCATTTCTTATTTAGATATAATAGTGAATTAGCAAGAGTAGATATTTTTGTTAATGGTGTTAATAACGATTATTATATTGATTTATCTAGTGCTGGTGCCCCTAAATTAACTGTATCAAAATTAGGATTTTTTACTAGAGGAACTGAAGGAAATCCTGTTAATCAATTTAAAAATTTTGAAGTTTATGATATAAAAGCGTATAATAAAATGCTTAGTGATGAGGAAATATTAATTAATTATAATAATCTTATAAAAAATGGGGTGATAGTAAATGAGTAGTAAGATATTACCAATAAAAATTTTAAATAATTGCTTTCCAGCAACAGTATCCGATGCTGTTAAAATCAGTAATAGTAAAGAAAATATTAAACAATATACGGATCGTCAAATAAACGAGTTAAAGAATTATTGTGATAATAATTTAAGATCTGACATAATAAACTATTTAAATATATCTAGAACTATTAATGTAGTAGAAGACCTGGGTGTTGTTCCAAATGATTCTAGTGAAGAAATAAGGGTTTCAAATGCTGAAAAAATAAAACAGGAAATTTTAAAAAATTCAAGTACTTTTAATGGTAAATTTATATTGTATTTTCCTTCTGGGAATATCATATTAATCCTATACGAATAGATTGTATTAATGATAAACTTTCTAATGGAAGTTCAATACAAGATTTGGATTTAATGGTTTCTTTAATAGGAGACTCTAATAATATAAATAATTTCTCTATAATAACACCGGATCATGTAACAACTATAATGACTTACGGAGATTTTATTGTTAGAACAAACGATACCTCTGCTAGTGGAGTAAGAAGTGGTATTGTAATAGTTGCACAAAATTTATATATACAACAACACGATGTTTATACTTTTACAAATGTTGCTCCTCATGGAATATGTTTTGGAGCCACATATAACGGTATTTACGGTGGTAACGAACATAACTTTTATATGAAAGAATGCAAATTATCTGGATTTGACAAAGCAATATATAGTCCTGGTTATTCATGTGCTGGAACCATATTTGAAGATTGTACTTTTGCTCTATGTAAGTATGGTGTGTTAATAAAAGATACTAGCCATTGCTTAACTATTAAAAGAACTCACTTCGATACATGTTATAGAGGATTAACACTTATACATGGTGGAAATTTTTGTAGAGTTGATGACATTCATGTAGATACATCATTTCATCCTTCTTTTCAAAAATTTATTGATGAAGATAGTAGATGTTATTTCATTTATACTAGTGGTGGACTAACTTTAGATGGGGTATATACTGAACAATATACTGGATTAAATCAGGGATATATTGATACTCCATCCACATATTATTTAATAGATTATGAAGGAAATAATTATGCTGCCAATGGAGGTAAATTAATAGTTAAAAATTTTCCTTGTGGTTCTCCGGGTGGATATGGTAAATGGTTTAGAGGTGGTACTTTTCAAGGAGATGGAAGTTTAAAAATAGATGGTGTCCCTATAACTAATAACCCAATAAGACAACCAAATTCACATGCAGGTTTATGGAAAAAAGGATGTGTTGATTTTATAAATTGTACTCATGGTTCTGATAATATGAAAAAATATATCAATATATATGAAGGTAATGATAGAGCATGTGGATACGTATTCGATTATACAGATATATATTGTCATGGATTAGCATTTACTAAACATCCAAAAAGGGGATATAAAGGTGCTTTAATATATGATAAAGAAGGAACATGGGTAGCTAGACATCCTATATATGGCTATAATAATAAGAAAGGATATTTGGTATATGAAAGAAATGATTATGACACTAATGTAAAAACTTATAAAGGTACTAGAATATTTAAAGATACGGAAAAAGGAAATACCTACGAGTCTACAGGAGGATATGGATGTCATATAAAAGGTAATGTAACTATAGACAATCTTACTAATCCAAATTTAGATTTTACAATATTCTTATTTTTATATCCTGCAAATAGTGAAAATGCTCCTCAATTTATCGAATTAATGGATGTTAACGCTTCAGTTATTAATAAAAAAATCACAACCAATTTTGAACTTACCATAAATAAATTAGATTATTCTTCTTATTCTTTTGGATATAGAGTAAATTATGATAAATCTTTATCAGATAACACAGCTATAAATAATGATATAATTTTAAAAATGCCTCATGGAGAAGATGAAGCTAAAATAATATATGGGTATGAAACTGAATGGGATTCAGATGATATATATAATTATAGAGAAGTTGATGGAATTTCTTTATCTTCAGAAACGTTAAGTATGATTTATGGTGAAAATACAAATGAAACATTGTCTGTAACTTATAAACCTACTTATACTACTCAAAAGGGAATTGAATGGACAACTTCAAATAACAAAGTAGCAAATGTGAATAAAGATGGTGTTGTTACAGCAGTAGATGAAGGAGAATGTAATATAATAGCTACTTGTACCAAAAATGATTATGCCCATTCAGCAAAATGTAAAGTAACTGTAACTTTACCTGAACTTCAATCTATATCGGCAGTATATACTCAGGGAGATTCAGTGGTTTATCCTTATACATCATTTGATGCTATAAAAGATAATTTAGAGGTTACGGCATCATATGCTAACGGTGCAACTAGAGCGGTTACAAATTATTCAATATCTGGAACATTAACTGCTGGAACATCCACTCTTACTATAACTTATAAAGAAAAAATAGCTACAATCGATGTAAATGTTTCTGATGCACCATCAAATGATTATGTTACAGACAATTTATTAGTATATGTACAAGCAGAAGATAACTGTATAAAACAACAAGATGAATCTTCTACTTATGTTGTAGATAAATATGATGGTACACATTATTCAAATACAAATCTATCTACATCTATGTATAATGGTACTAAAAAATCAATTACATTCGCTAAAGAAAATACAATAAAATTTGATAATGATTTAGTTACTGTTGGGGGAAGTTATTCTATAGAGGTTATGGCTAGAACTGAATCTCTTGTTAAACAATCATCAACTATATTATTAGGTAACATTCATAATGATAATTCAGGATACGGTTCTGTATTATGGTGTAACAAAAATAATGTTCTAAGGGCATCATATAGACCATCACATACTGAAAACCAAGATCTAACTTATACTTTTAATACAGATGATATATGGATATATTTAACATTAGTTGTAGATAAAACAGAAAATAAATTTAAGTATTATGTAAACGGAAATTTAGTAAATAGTCTCGATATTACAAAATATGCTAATAATAGTTATCCTCTTTCAATAAATACTAATAATTACACAGCTTCACATTCAAACTATGATATCAATACAATAAGACTTTACAATAAAGCATTAACTGATTCTGAAGTTTTAGCAAATTATAATTACCAACAATCATTAGTTCAATAAAAAATAAATAGAGAAACACAATTTTGTGTTTCTCTATTTTCTATTATAAATCTATATAAGTTCTTCTTATTGTATCTTATTAGTTTCAGTATAGTTCAATTCCATTCTTATATAAGGGATGTCTATTCTTTTAATATGGTACCTATTAAATCTTTTTAGTCTTTCTTTTACAACAAGAAACATTCTTTCATCTTTAAATGTTTCTTTAATAATATCCTCTATCTCAGTATCAATATCTTTATCTACTTTAACAGAAATATTTGTTGAATTTATATAAAATAAATTTACGTCATCAATTTCATCTTCAGTATATTGAGTAAAATCGGTTCTCGAATATTTTCGCATTAATTCTTCAGATGTACCATAAAAATAATCTAAATGAATTACAAGTTCTCTAATAACTGACTTTAATGTATTTTCACCTAAAAACTCTTTTGTTATTTTACTTTCTTTTGATTTTAAAATTACTTTGTTTTTCTTAACTTCTAAATTTTTCATATAAAAATCCCCCCATTTATTTTATTTTCATTTATATAATATATAATTAA
>ENA-ORNF01001544-ORNF01001544.1-human-gut-metagenome-genome-assembly--contig:-NODE-1544-length-19828-cov-3.344308_pt1 | contig 19828 bp, 16 predicted proteins | sample MGYA00242110_ERZ509012 | MGnify/ENA primary metagenome ERZ509012 (study PRJEB26280, sample SAMEA2338714) | human gut metagenome | biome: human gut; feature: human-associated habitat; material: faeces...
GAGTAAATATGCAATGCTTTGAAGCAAAAGATCGTGTAAAATATCATTTTCCTCAAGAAGAAAAAGAATATCAAGATGAATTTATCTTTACTATCGATGATGTTAATACATCACTACGTGAAGATGCAATTTCAATGAAAGAACAAGATGGAAATTTATATGTCAATTTATATATTGTGGATGCAGTTGATATTTTTGAACAACACAAAAAACTTTCTCAACAAGCAAGAGGAAATTGGTTTACGGGAAAACAAGAAATGTTAAGTCAAGAGAGTAAAAAGAAATTGTTTTCTTTGAATGCTCAGCCAGAAGAAATGGCAACCAAGAAAGTTATTGTTTATGAGTTAAAATTTGATAAAAATAATTGTTTGACAGATATTGCAATTCGTCGTGGAACAGCTAAGATTTCTCATAATTATAGTTATGAACAAGTCAATAGAATGATGGAGCTTGGTAATAGATCTTATATTAAAACTTGGGAACGTTTATATCAAATTATGAATCAATATCATATTAATAATACATCCCAAAAAAAATATCATTTAGTAAAAGAATTACTACATTATATTGAAACTGGAAAACCATATCATAATACTTCTAGAAGTAAAGCTCATTTAATGATTTCAGAGTTAAAAGTATTAATCAATTTTTATCAAGCAAAACTATGTGGTGAAAATGAAATTCCAATGATGTATCGTTTGAATGATTTGGATATTAGTGATAAAGAATTAGAATACATTAAGAAATGTTGTAACGATTATGAAGAGCAAGAATATGTAATTAATATTTTAGATATGTTACCAATGTTTTCATATTATCGTATGAAAAATACAGGCCATAAAGGATTAGGTTTTCAATATTATGCACACTGTACAACGCCTGCTCGTAATTATTTCGCATATATTAATCAACATATTTTAACTTCAATTATTTTAGATAAACATTTTGAATTAATTGAACCATTTAATGTAAAATTAAAAGAACAAGAAGAATTACAAATTCAAAAAGAACGTCAAAGTAGGCAACAAAAGAATATTGAATTACGAAAAAAGAGTTATCAAATTAATGGTGTTTCTTACTTAGATGAAATGAAAAAAATTGAAAAGTTATTAAAACAAGGCGAAATGACTGCACAACAAATCAAACAATCTATTTCTCTACCAGAAAAAGAGTTAAATTTAGTATTAGAATTTATGGTTGATGCTTTACATCTTGAGAAAAAAGATGGATATTTTAAATTACTGGTTGGAGAAGATATGAAAGTAGGAATTTATAAAGAAGGAAAAGGGTCATTTGGCTTAGTTGAATTAGAAAATGGAGGACACATATTAATCCCAAGCCGCTTTGTAAAAGGGGCAAATAATAAAGATAGGGTATTAGTAAAAATTCATCATGAGAAAAAGGAGATATTAGGTGAAATTATGAAACATAAATGTATTTTAGAACAAGCTACTGCGGTAGTAACCGAAGAAAATGGAAAGCTTTATGCTGTTTTAGATAAAGATAGAGATTCTAATTTAATTTTGTTAACAGATACTATGAATGCAAAAATAGATGATAAAGTGATGATATCATTTGATAGAAATGCTGATCTTCCAACTGCAAAAGTAATAAAAGTGTATGGAAATGTATATAATCCAAGAGTATTGGTTGATCAAATTTTAGATGAACATCATATTCCTAATGAATTTCCAAAAAATGTTTTACAAGAAGCAGATAAAATTCCTGATAGAGTATTACAAAGTGAATTAAAACGTCGTTTAGATTTAAGAAATAAACAAATTTTTACAATCGATGGTGATGATGCAAAAGACTTTGATGATGCAGTTTCTATTGATATTTTAGAAAATGGTAACTATCAACTTGGTGTTCATATTGCCGATGTATCATATTATGTAAAAGAAGATAGTGATTTAGATATTGAAGCAGATAAAAGAGGAACAAGTGTATATGTAGCGGATCGTGTTGTTCCTATGCTTCCTGAAAAACTTTCTAATGGAATTTGTTCATTAAATCCAAATCAAGATCGTTTGACTTTATCATGTATTATGGAAATTGACAAGCAAGGTAATATTGTTGATTATGATTTTTATGAATCAGTAATTTGCTCTAATAAGAGAATGACATATCGTGAAGTAAATGAAGTATTTGAAGGAAAAGATGTCAAAGGATATGAACCATTTAAAGACAGTTTAGAAAAAATGTTAGAGCTTTCTCATTTATTAAGAAAACAAAGACAAAATCGTGGTGCTATTTCTTTTGAAATTCCAAAACCAAAATATATTTTAGATGAAGATGGAAGAGCTATTGATGTTACAGTTACGGAACGAAAAGAAGGAGAAAAATTAATTGAAGATTTTATGATTAGTGCTAATGAGTGTGCTGCAACAATGATGGAAGAATTAGATCATCCATTTCAATATCGTGTTCACCCAAAACCAGACCCATATCATATTAAGAATGCTTTAGAAACAATAGAAAAAATGGGATATCATTATCAAATTAATTTAGAAGATGGTGTAGAACCTGGTCAAATTATGCAATTATTAGAACAATTAGAGGGTGATGAAAATTATGCAACGATTGCTTACTTATTTTTAAGAGCAATGAATAAAGCATTTTACTCTGGAGAAAATTTACATCACTTTGCTTTAGCTAGTAATAATTATTCTCACTTTACATCTCCAATTAGACGTTATCCTGATTTATTAGCACATCGTGCTATTAAATTAGAGAAAGAAAACAAATACAATCAAAAAAAAGCTTTTCAAATAGAAAAGAAATTAAATAAAAAATTAATGCATAGTTCTAATCAAGAAGTAAATGCTCAAGAATGTGAAAGAGATGTAGACCGTTTAAAAGCAATTGAGTACTTAGAAGATTATATTAGTGAAATATTTGATGCTCGTATTATTATGATAGATCCTTTTGGAATTCGTATTCAATTAGATAACTGTATTCAAGGATTTATTACGAGAGATAAATTAAAAGATTATGATTATGCCCCAGATGTTCTCGCATATTATCATAAAACAAAAAATACATCATTAAGAATTGGCCAAAGAATAAAATGTCGATTAGATGATGTTTCATATCAAGATTTTACTGCTGAATTCTCATTATATCAGCCGCAAAAAATCAAGAAAAAATAAAGCTCAAATGGAGCTTTTTTTTGTAAATAAATGTAAAATTAGTGACAGGAAAAAATTTCTAGTCGAAAAAAGTCGAAATTATAGTATAATGATATAGTGAGGATAGGTGAAAGTATGAAGCAAGGAATGAAATTAATTAGTTGTATTATGATTTCTATGATAGCACTTACATTTTGTTTATATCCAAAACAAGTTCAAGCTGAAACGCTTGGCGATGTAAAAAAGAAATTAGCGCAGTTAGAAAAAGAATATGCAGAACAAGAGGCAGATGCAAATCAAACGAAAGACAAAATTAACACAAATAATCAGACAGTAGAACAATTAAAAAAAGAAGTTTCACAGTTACAGTCTGATATTAAAAAGTTACAAAATGAGATTGAAGAGTTAAATAAAAAAGCAGATAAAAAGAACGAGGAAGTAAAAAAAGTAATTAATTTTGTTCAAGTATCTAATGGTGAAAATGCATATTTAGAGTATGCTTTTGGAGCTCAAGATTTTACTGATTTTATTTATCGTATTTCTGTTTCAGAACAGGTTTCTGATTATAATGATCAGTTAATTAAAGAATATAATAAAATGGTAAAAGAATCAGAAAAGAAACAAAAAGAGATGGATGAAAAACAAAAATCGTTAACTGAAAAGCAAAAAGAGTTAGAAGAAGAAACAAAAAAATTGGGTGAGCATTTAACTGAAGTTACAGATATTAAAATGTCTACAAAAGATGAAATAGAAATGCAAAAAGAAGCGATTGCTATGTTAGAAAAGTTAGGATGTAAGGATAACGAAGATACAAAGACTTGTGGCCGAGTTCCACCTGTGACAGGAGATACTGGTGGGCCTGGAACAGGGTCTAATCCAATTGGTCAATTACCAGCGGGAACATCTTTTTTAAGACCAATTATTGAAGGATATGTAACAAGTGAATATGGTTATCGTCTAAACCCAGTTACGGGAAATTATGAATTACATGAAGCACTAGATATGTCACAAAAAGGAACGGTGCCTATTTATCCAGCAGCTGCAGGAATTGTAATTGGAACACGTAATCGTTCTAGTTGTGGTGGTAATATGATATTTATTATTCATACAGTAAATGGTAAAAAATATACAACAGAATATGCCCATTTAAGAAGAATTGACGTGAGCGTAGGTCAAGTAGTTACCCAAAATACACAAATTGGTATTATGGGTGGTGATAAAAACTCTGAATGGTGGGATAACTGTTCTAATGTTCAACACCTTCACTTTGGAATTGCAAATGGACATTATTTAAAAGATTATATGAGTTGGGATACTTTTATTGCTAATACTTATGATCCTAGAAAGACTGTAAACTTCCCTTGGAGTGGAGGAGCTACAGATTATTTTAAAGATCGAACAACAATGTACTAAAAAAGGATGAATCAATCCTTTTTTATTGCATTTAAATATCATGATTGATATAATGTGATAGGTAGAATTGGGGGAAATATATGTTGAAAAAAATAATTATTTTTGTGTGTATATTTTTATTTTTTACTGGTTGTAGTGAAAGAAATGTGATTGAAAAAACAAATGCAGGTTATACTCATATTTCTATGGATGTTGCAGAAGAATATATGGAAGAAAAAAATGTAATAGTTGTAGATGTAAGAACTGAAGAAGAATATCAAGAAGGGCATATAAAAGGAGCAATTAATATTCCATTACATGCCATTGATGGTACTGTTGTTGGTAAGTTGAAAGATTACCAACAAAAAATATTGGTGTATTGTGAAAGTGGAAATAGAAGTATCCAAGCCAGTGCCAAATTAGCAGCATTAGGATATAAAAATATATATGAAATGGGCGGGTTAAATCAATATCATGGAGAATTAGTAAAATCATGAAAATAAAAGATTTAAAACAATATAATGATATTTCAAAATTAGAAACATTAGAAGATGGAAAACTAATAGGACCAGCTTTATTTGATTTTTCCCAGATTTTTGAGTGTAATCATTGTTATTTTGAAAAATTAGAAATGGAACCATGTTGTTTTAAAAATATTTCTTGTTATGATGTTGTTTTTAAAAATTGTGATTTTTCCAATGTTGTGTGGAATGATAATACAAGTTTTGCCGGAGATGTTTTGCAGTCTGTTTTATTTGATAATTGTAAAATGGTTGGAACTGATTTTGGCATGATGCATTTAAAAAAAGTAAAGTTTCAAAATTGTGTTGGTCGTTATATGAATTTTTCCTTTGCAACTTTAAAAGAAGTACAGATGGAAAATTGTAATTTTCAAAATATGATTTTGCAAGAAACTATTTGCAAAAAATTAACTATAGAAGATAATAAATTAGAAAATATGGAAGTATTACATACTGATTTAAAGGGAGTAGATATGTCTACTAATCAAATAGATGGATTGAAAACAGATTTAAAAAGTATTGAAGGAATGGTTGTTAGTACAGAACAAGCTATTGCAATATCTAAATTATTAAAAATTGTGATAAAGTAATCACAATTTTTTTGTGACAAAATTGTCATGTCATTTTTCATTTTTATAGTATAATAATCGTAGGTGATACGGATGGAAAAATTATTAATTGTCGAGGATGATGAAACAATTCGTTTTGGACTTAAATATTATTTAGAACAAGAGGGCTTTGATATTTATCAAGCAGGGACAGTAAAAGAAGCACTAGAAAAAATTTCTAAAAATCAATTGAACTTAGTTTTATTGGATTTAAATTTACCGGATGGAAATGGTTTTGACTTATATAAAAGTATGAAAGCATTAAAAGACGTTCCTACTATTTTTTTAACAGCTAATGATCAAGAAGTATCAATTGTGATGGGACTTGATATGGGAGCAGATGATTATATTACGAAACCGTTTAAGGTAAGAGAATTGCTTTCACGTATTAAAACAGTATTACGAAGGACAGGAAAAAGTCAAGAAAATAAAATTCAAATTGATAATGTTGTTTTAGATATGCATCAAGCAAAAGTATTTAAAAATGGCGTAGATGTGATGTTAACAGCTTTAGAATATAAAATATTTTTAACTTTAGTTTTAAATTATAATCAAGTATTAAAAAGAGAAAGTATTCTAGCTAATATTTGGGATGTAAATGAAGAATATGTAAATGATAATACTTTAACTGTTTATATTAAAAGAATTAGAGAAAAAATAGAAGATGATCCAAATCATCCAAAAATTATTCAAACAGTTAGAAAGCTTGGCTATAAAGTAGGTGGACCATGCTAGATAAAAAGAGAAAACAATTCTTATTATTTGAAATTTTGGTTTTTATATTTTGTATTTTATTTACTATGATATCTACAAATATATTTATTTCTTTGTATCAAAAGAATATTTATGAAAGAGAAGGAACTTTGCTTTCGAATTTAGTAAATAAATTGCCGAATCAAGAAGATGAAGTTATTGAAACGTATCAATCATTGGAAAAGAGTGAAATAAATACTGCTATTTTAGAAAAATATGGTTATTCTTCTTTTGAAGATTTGGATTATTTTGAAAGTGTAAAACAAGCTGACTTTTCATTGATTATTTGTCAAATCATGTTAGTAATCATCATTTTTTTAATCTTAAATATCACATACCTTTGTTATCAGAGGTATCAAGATAAAAAATTAAAAGAGTTAGAAAAATATTTATTAGCGGTTTTAGGTGGGAATTACAATTTAGATATTCGTGATTATGAAAACGGAATATTAAGCTCTTTAAAAAATGATGTTTATAAAATGAGTATCCTTTTAAAAGAAGATAAGGAACATGCGCTAGAACAACAAAAATATTTAGAAAGTGTATTATCTGATATATCTCATCAATTAAGAACACCACTGACTAGTATGTATGTGATGAATGACTTGTTAAGTGATAATAAAATGAAAGAGAACCAAAAAAAAGAAATTTTAAAAAAGAATCGTGCACAATTAGAAAGAATTGAATGGCTGATTACAACTTTATTAAAAATGTCTCGTATTGATTCCGGAACGATTACTTTTAAAACAGAAACAATCGAAGCTAGAAAAATTATTACAAAGGCTTTAGAGCCAATTAATATTCCCTTGGAATTAAAAAATCAAACTGTTTTGGTGGTAGGTGATAAGAAAAGTATTGTAAAATTAGATATAAAATGGACTGTAGAAGCATTTGTTAATATTTTAAAGAATGCTCATGAGCATACACAAGAAGGAGGTATGATTATCATTAAAATTACCGATAATCCTCTTTTTACAGAGTTTTTAATGAAAGATAATGGTTGTGGAATTGAAAAAGAAGATTTGCCACATATTTTTGAACGTTTCTATAAAGGAAAAAATAGTTCTAATGAGTCTATAGGGATAGGACTTAATATGTCTCAAAAAATTATTCAAAAGGAAAATGGTACGATTACAGTAAAGAGTGAAAAAGGGAAAGGGACAATTTTTACGGTTCGCTTTTATAAGGCTGATGTATAAGTGACAGATTTGTCACTCTTTTTGTCACGAAAATGTCATAATTATTTACTATACTGTAATTGGGTGAGAACATGACAAGTAGTAAATATGAAAAATTGATTATGATTACAATCATCGTTAGTATTATTGGTATATTAGGTTTTAGTGAATATTTTATTGGTAGGAAAAAATCAGCAAAAAAAACAGTGACCCAATCAGTGAGTAAAGTTTCGGATTTTGTATCTTATCAAAATATTCTTGTTGCCAAAGAAGCAGAACATGATTTATCTAGTATGATAAAAAGTGCTGGCAGGGATCATATACAGATTTTAACGGTGGTAGGATATCAAAAAACAGGTACAGATGAAGAAAAAACAGGATTATTGATACAATTAGAAAATGGGGAAAATAGCGAAAAACAAACAGTAATAGATTGGCTTTCTTCTAATGCTTATAAATATGGATTTATACAGTATGAAAATGGGAATTATTTTATGTATCGATATGTAGGACGTGATATTGCAAAAATGATTTATGAAAAAAATATAACATTTGTAGAATATTTAAATTAGAAAGGAAAAGAGATATGGAAATTTTAAAAGTAGAACATCTAACAAAGGAGTATGGAAAAGATAAAACACTAGTAAAAGCGCTAGATGATGTGAGTTTTAGTGTAAATAAAGGAGAATTTATTGCAATTGTAGGGGCAAGCGGCAGTGGTAAAAGTACTTTACTTCATTTAATTGGCGCAGTGGATAAACCTACAAGTGGGAAAGTGTTTGTTGAAGGTGAAGATATTTATAAATTAAATGAAACAAATTTGGCTATTTTTCGTCGTAGACAAGTTGGTCTTATTTATCAATTTTATAATTTGATTCCTATTTTAGATGTAAAAGAAAACATGACATTGCCTATTTTATTGGATGGAAAAAAAGTAGACGAAACGTATTTGGAAGATTTAATTCATATTTTAGGTTTAGAAAAACGTGTACATCATTTACCAAATGAATTGTCTGGTGGAGAACAACAAAGAGTATCAATTGGTAGAGCACTTATGAATCATCCAGCTGTTTTATTAGCAGATGAACCAACAGGAAATTTAGATAGTAAAGCAAGTGCCGAAATCATGAAGTTATTAAGACTCTCTAACCAAAAGTACAAACAAACAATTATTATGATTACTCACGATTATCAATTGGCACTAGCAGCTGATCGAATTATAGAGATTAAAGATGGCAAAATTAAAAAAGATGAAATGGTGAAATCACATGAAAATATTAAATAAAATTACAATCAAACAGTTAAAAATGAACAAACAAAGAACCATCGTAACATTGATTGGAGTTATTTTGTCTTGTTCGTTGATGGTAGGGATAGGTCTTTTATTTTCTAGTGTTCGTAAAAATCTTGAAGATTCTATCGTTACATATTCAGGAGATTATCATGTATATTTTGATGATGTATCAAAAAATGAAATCAATCTTTTTAAAAACAATGTTAAAGTAAAAGAATACACAACCATCCAATTTTTAAATTATGCAAAAAGTGATAAAAATACTGAATTATTAGAAGATGAATATTTTAATATCATAAATATGGATGATTCTTTTCACAAAACATTTCAAAACATGAAAGGAAGATTCCCTCAAAATGAAAATGAAATTTTAGTTCGAGATATTGTTTTAAAAAAATATAAACCTTATTTGAAAATTGGTGATGAAATCACCTTAAAGATAGGAAAGAGATATTTTGAAGGTGAGGAACTTCAAACTGATGAATTGGTAGAGCAGGAGACTTTTGAAACTGAAAGTTTAAAAACTTACAAAATTGTAGGAACATATGAATTTAATTCATATGATCAAAATTATTCTAGTATTTTTTATAATATGTATGTCACCGATTCCGATGATAAAAATCATTCTTCTCGCGTATATTTAAAATACAAAAATGTTAAAAATACATATTCAGAGACCGGACATATTGCAAATTTATTGGACCGTCAAGAATTATCAGAAGATATTTATGAAAATGTTACATATAATCAAGATTATTTATCTATTTCTGGACAGAGCAGATATGGAAATTATAATATGACAATTGTGATTATTTTAGGTGTTATTTTGTCTTTAATTTCCATTGCATGTATTATTGTAATATATAATTCATTCCAAATTTCCGTTATGGAAAGAAAAAAACAATTAGGTATTTTCTCTAGTGTAGGAGCAACAAAATCACAACTTCGTAAGAGTGTATTCTTAGAAGCATTTATGATTGCTTTAATTGGAATCCCTCTTGGGATTATAGGAGGTATTTTAGGAATTAAATTGACCATTGATATTGTGGCTAAATTATCTTCAAGTTTATTTGAAATTCCATTTCAATTTTATATTTACCCAATATTTATTGTGATACCTGTTATTTTCATGATTGTGGTTATTTTCTTATCGGCATATTTTCCAGCAAAGAGAGCAAGTAAAATACAACCAATTGAAGCAATACGTCAAAATGATGATATTAAGTTAGAAAAGAAAAAAATAAAAACTTCAAAAACAATTCATAAAATTTTTGGGATTGAAGGGGAAATTGCCTTAAAAAACATGAAAAGAAACCGTCGGAAGTATCGAGTAACCATTGTATCTTTATTTATTAGTATTGTTCTATTTTTAACATTTTCAAGTTTACTAAAGTATGGACTATATGGTGTAGATACAACGTTCGAAAATGTCGAATACGATGGAATTGTATCTGTAACAGCACCAACTTACGAAGAAATGAAACCAATTTTTCAAAGATTAAAAAATGTTGAAGGGCCAAATAAAAAAGCAGAACTTCACTGGATGTATATTATTACACAAATAAATAATCATGATATATTTACGAAAGCTTATCGTAATGCTTTAGAGGAAACAGTAAGCAATAATGTGAATGATTTTACAGTGGCAATTGCAACTATTGATGAGAATGATTACCAAGAACTATTAAAAAATACAAAAGCTAGTACTGATGACGCTATTTTGATTAATCAACTTTCTTTTGTCAATAAAGAGGAAAAAACAAGAAAGACATATCATGGTAAAATATTTAAGCAAGATGCATTTCATCAACTTTCTCTTACTTGTCAAAAATATAATGAAACAACACAAAATTATGATTATGAAACATGCGCTGATTCATTAGGTCGTATCGTTATGACTGATACAGTTCCTTATGGCTTAAAAGCAGTGATCACAGAAGCCTCACCAACTACATTTGCAATTGTAGTTTCAAATGAAAAATATCAACAATTAGAACAAATGATGCAAGAGAAAAAATATCATTTAATTACTTCAGATGTATTATATTTACAAGGAAAAAAATTAAAAAATATTGAAAAAGAAGTACAAAATATTATTGATGAAAATCAAGTGGAAGGTATTTATTATGAAAATGTTCAGGATACAATTGTAAAAACAGAACGTATGATTTTAGCAATTAAAATTTTATTATATGGTTTTATTGCCCTAGTTACATTGATTGGAATTACAAGTGTTTATAATACGACAGTTACTTCTTTGGCTTTACGAAGACGTGAATTTGCAATGTTACGTAGTGTTGGAATGGGACCAAAGGGATTTCGAAAAATGTTATTTTTAGAAAGCTTCTTCTTTATTGCGAAAGCATTTCTGTATGCTCTACCAACATCGTGGATATTAATTTTGATTATTCATTATGGAATTACATATTCTTTCTACTTAGAATCTATTTTATTTCCATGGAAGGAAACTTTGATTGCTATTTTATTTGCATACCTTTTTGTTTTAATTACTACAATGTATGCAACAAAAAAAGTACGAAAAGAAAATATTTTAGAAATGATTAGAGAAGAGAATATATAAATTCTCTTTTCTTTTTATTAAAATAGGGTATAATAAATATGAATTGAAAGTAGGTGGTAAAATGAAAGAAAAAATAAAGTCGTTATATTTGTTAAATAAAAAATATATAAAATGGTCTTTTATTTTTACAACTATAGTAATTGTTCTATTTATTTTGGTATCTTTTATATATCAAAATGATAAGTTAAAAAAAGATCAAAAAGGCCATTTATATCGTGAAATTAACCAAAAAAATCAAAATATTGAAATGCCGGTATTTGATGATTCAAAGTTAAATAAAGAAATTAAAAAGTATGAAAAACAAATTAGGAAAGATAATCAAATTAAGAAAGTAACTTATGAATTGATTGAAACAAATGAATTGGAACAAGTTATATGGAATAAAAAAAGAAAAGATGGCTCACTTCAAAAAGATATTTGGTTATATCACAAAACAAAAAAAGAACCACTTACTTTAAAAGAAATATTTTTACATTGGAATCAAGAGGAAAAAGATTTTATTTTAACATTTTTAAATTTAGAATGGCAGCGAACAATTAGAACTTTAACACCACCAATACCGACAGATTTAAATATTGAAAAAGAATTAAATGATTGTATCAAACAAAATTCATATTATTTTCATAATGAGCTAAATGATCATTATTTATATTTTGATTTTCAAAAAGAAGAAAAAAATTATCAATTAAAAATTCCATTTTATCTTTTGAAAGATCGTGTAAATTGGGAATTATTAGGCATCAAAAGAGAAGATGAAATTTGGTTAAAAGAATATGCGATGAATCGTCAAGTTGTTGCTTTTACTTTTGATGACGGACCTAATCCTAATACAACACCAACTTTAATTACAGAATTTAAAAAAAGAGGCATGAATGCAACATTTTTTATGTTAGGTAGAAATGTTGCAAAATATCCAGAAGTGGTAAAAATGGTTGAAAGTAATGGCTTTGAAGTAGGAAGTCACACCTATAATCATCGTAATTTGAAACGTAGTTCTAAAGAAGAACAAAGTTATGAAATTATAAAAACGAATGAGGAAATTAAAAATGCTAGCGGAAAAGAAGCAACAAGCATTAGACCACCATATGGAAATTATAATGATGATACTATTTCTATGATTGAAGTTCCAATTGTATTATGGAATATTGATACTTTAGATTGGAAATATCGTGATGCTAATTTAACTTACCAAAATTCAATTGAAAAGGTTACAGATGGCTCTATTGTATTATTTCACGATATTTATTATTCAAGTATTGATGCTGCAGTAAAAATGGCCAGTGAATTATATCAACGTGGTTATGTGTTATTAAGTGTACATGAAATGGCTCAAGTAAAAAATAAAACATTGGAAGCAAAGAATCGATACTATTCAATTAAGTAAGATAATTTGAGTGATCTATCACTCTTTTTTTTGAAGTGTATATTTTATTTGCAACAAACATAAAATTTGATATAATAAAGTAGGATGTGATGGTATGAAAGTGATTGTTAGTGCTGGAGGAACAGGTGGACATATTTATCCTGCACTTGCTATTATTAATAAATTAAAAGAAATGAATTCTAATGTAGAAGTGCTTTATATTGGAACACATAATCGTATGGAAAAAGATATTGTCCCTGAAAAAGGAATTCCTTTTGAAAGTTTAGAAATTTATGGATTATATCGCAGAAAAATATATAAAAATATAAAAACGTTGAAATGCTTTTTCAAGAGTTATAAAAAATGTATTCAAATTATGAAACAATTCCAACCTGATATTGTAATTGGAGTAGGTGGTTATGTTACTGCACCAGTCATTATGGCTGCTCATAAATTGAAGATTAAAACAGCAATTCATGAACAAAATAGTGTACCAGGAGCAAGTAATAAATTTTTAAGTAAGTATGTTGACAAGATTATGATTTCTTTCCCTTCTAGTATGCAGGAATTTCCAAAAGATAAAACTGTATATACTGGAAATCCTTGCAGCGAAGATGCCATAAAAGCTATCCCAATTAATAAGAAAGAATATGGATTAACTGAAGGTAAAAAATTAGTAACTATCGTTATGGGGTCATTAGGAGCAAGCGGTATTAATCATTTCTTGGTTGATAGTATGTCATATTTTGAAAATAAAGACTATGAAGTGGCTTTTATTACAGGGAAACAAGATTATGAAGAAGTAAAAAGTCATGCTTTTCCAAAGAATATTCACATATATCCATATGTTCCACTTACTTCTTTTATGAAAAAAACAGATTTGATGGTTTCACGAGCTGGAGCATCTACTCTAAGTGAAATTATGTCTTTACATGTTCCTAGTATTTTAATACCTAGCCCATATGTTCCCAGTAATCATCAATTTAAAAATGCAATGGGATTAGTGAAAGAACAAGCAGCTGTTTTATTGGAAGAAAAAAATTTAAAAGAAGATATTTTGGTAAAAGAAATAGATTCACTATTTGGTAATCCAATGAAATTAGAATCAATGCAAAAAAAATTAGAAAAACTAGCCCTTACAGATAGTGCAACAAAGATTGTAAAAGAATTAAAACAATTAATAGATGGAGACAATTATGAAAAAAATGAAAGAGTTAGATAAATTAAATGTTGGTAGAGTCATTTATCATGTTTCATTAAAAGAATATACAACATATCGAGTTGGTGGAATTGCAAATGCTCTTGTGATTGTAGATGATAAGGAAAGTTTAAAAAAATTAATTTGTTATTTAGAAGAACATCAAATCAAATGGAAAATTATTGGAAACGGCTCTAATTTAATTTTTAAAGATGGAGTATACGATGGTGTATTGATTCATTTGGCAAATTTAAATGATATGAAAATAGAAGATACACAAATCTATGTAGAGTCTGGTTATTCTCTGCCTAAGCTTTCAATTAAAGCAGCAAAAGCATCATTAACTGGATTAGAATTTGCAGCAGGAATTCCAGGAACAATGGGCGGAGCAGTTAGAATGAATGCAGGTGCTTATGGAAAAGAAATTAAAAGCGTTATATTTTCAACAACGTATTTAGATAAAGAAGGCAAAATAAGAACAGCAAATAAAATTGAACATGAATTTGAATATAGAATGAGTAGATTTGCAAAGAACAAAAATGAAATTATAATTGAGAGTATAATAGAGTTAAAAAAAGGAAATAAAGCAGAAATAAAACAAAAAATGGAAGATGACAAAAGATCGAGAAAACTTAAACAACCATTAAATTACCCAAATGCTGGTAGTGTTTTTAAAAGAGGAAATGATTATATTACAGCAATACTTATTGATAAATGTGGCTTAAAAGGGTATAATGTAGGAGATGCTTATGTATCAGACTTACATGCAGGATTTATTGTAAACAAAGGAAATGCAACTGCAAAAGATGTATTAGAACTAATAGAGTACATAAAGAAAAGAGTATATGAAGAGTTTAACAAAAAAATAGAATTAGAAATTGAAATTGTAGGAGAAGATTAATTATGAAGAAATTTTTAAAGTGGTTTAAAAACAGTACAAAAATAAAGAGATGGCTTTTTTTAATACTAATTGGAATAGTATTAGCTTGTTTTGGATTTTCTAAAATACTAGTAACAGACAAGCTAGAACTAAAAGACTTAATAGAAATCATAGCTTCATTTGTAGCAGGGTTTGTATTTTTAGTAATAGGTATTGTGTTTATACAAAGAAGAACATTAGAAATTGTAATTGAGAGAAACCAAATACAATTAAGCAAAGGAAATAATAAATCGGAAATAACAGATTTAGTTTCAGAAAAAGGTATATATAGAAAAGGCCCTAAGATTGTAGTTATAGGTGGAGGAGCTGGACTAAACAATGTATTAGAAGGATTAAAAAAATATACAAGTAATCTAACAGCAATTATATCTGTAACATCTTATGGTGAAGAAAAAAGCAAAGCACAACAAAATTTAAAATTACAACCAACAGAAAACTTAAAAGATGGAATAATTGCACTTGCAAATAATAGTAAAGATATGAATGCTTTGATGAACTATAATTTCAAAGAAGGAAAATTAAAGGATTTTACATTTGGAGATATTTATTTATCAGCAATGCAAAATGTATATGGAAACTTTGCAAAAAGTATACAAAAAACAAGAGAGATATTATCAATAACAGGAAATGTATTACCAATAACATTAGATGAAATGAATATTTGCGCAGAATTACAAGATGGTACTATAATTACACAAAGAAGTAAAATATCTCAAACAGTAATGGACAAGGTTACAAAAATTAACAGAGTATATTTGAACCCTGCAAATTGTAAAACTGCACCAGGAGTATTAGAAGCAATAAAAGATGCAGATGCAATAATAATAGGGCCAGGAAGTATTTATACAGATGTAATACCTAATTTATTAGTAAAAAATGTAGCAAAAACAATTAGGGAAAGTAAAGCACTAAAAATATATTTGTCAAATATAATGACAGAACCAGGACAAACAGATGACTATTCTGTTTCTGAACATATAAATAGTATAGTAGAACATTGTGGAAAAGGAATAGTAAATTTCTGTATATCAGATATTGGAGAAATCGTACCAGAGTATATAAGAAAATACAATTTAATGGGATCTAATACAGTAGAAATAGATTCTGATAAAATAAAAGGAGAAAATGTACAATTAATAAAAGGAGAACTTGCTTCAATAGATGGAACTCACATAAGACATGATCCAGACAAAACAGCACAATTAATAATAGAATTAATTTGTACAGACTTAAAATTTAAAGACAAACATAATGATGAACAATATATGTTATTAAATTCAAGATTAAAATATGAAAAGAAGAAAATAAAAAAGAACAATATCAACAAAGGAAAGAGAACAAAAGAAAAACAACAGCAAAGAAAGAAGAAAAAGCAAATTTAGCGATAAATACCAAGAAAGAATACAATCTATAAAAGAAAGTGAAAAAACAAGAATAGAAAACAGAAAAATTCAAGAAAAGGCACAAAAATTAATAGCGGAAGAAGAAGCAAAAGAAAAAGAAAGATTCTTAAAAGAAACATATAGTAAAAAAGCAAAAAAATAAATAATAGATAACAACTAAAACACTTTGTTATTTAAAGGAGAAATATACAAATGAAAATAGAAACAAAAGAAATGAAATTAAAAGATGGAATAGAAAAAGAATGGTTAATTACAAATGGGATAGGTGGATATAGCTCTTCTACAATATTTGGGATAAACACAAGAAAATATCATGGGCTATTAGTAGCACCGCTTACACCCCCAGCAAGAAGACACTTAATACTTTCAAAACTAGATGAAAGTATAACTATAAATAACAAAAAATATGATTTGTATTCAAATATGTGTAGAGATTTTATTTCTTCAGGCTATAAGTATTTAGAGAGCTTTGAAAAAGATTATATTCCAATTTTTACATATAAAGTAAAAGACGTAACTATAAAGAAACTTATATGTATGCAATACGGGAAAAATACAGTTTGTGTTTTATATAAAATAGATAATCCAGGAAAACAAGCTAAATTTACAATCACACCAATAATAAATTTTAGAGATTTTCATACAATGACAACAAATTGGGAATTTAATTTAAAACAAAGCATAAAAAGTAAAAAAGTTAAAGTAGAAATAAATGATAAATCAGAAACCCCAATATATATGTGTGTATCTGATGGAAATTATATAGAACATTATAACGATGTTTTTAGAAATATGTACTATATAGAGGAAGAAAAAAGAGGTTTTTTCCCAGAGGAAAATTTATCAGTTCCAGGAAGCTTTGAGATAGATATACCACAAGAATCACATAAAGAAATCTCATTTGTTTGCTCATTAGAGGAAAACATAGAAGAAATTAATGTAAAAAAAAGTTTTGAGGAATTTAACTTAGATAACCTAGTTCCTTTTAAAAATCAACCGTTTAAAGTGTATTCAAACGATGAAATGAAGGAGCTTAAAGATTCAATAGAAAGAATAGGACTTCAAAATCCAATTATAGTTAGAAGGTTAGAAAATAATAAATACGAAATATTAGCTGGTCATAATAGAGCAAGAGCATTTAAAGAGCTCGGAAAGGAAAAAATACCTGCAATAATACAAGATGTTGATGATGATACAGCACAGATGATTATGATTGATACTAACATAGTTCAAAGACAAAATATGACAACTATGGAAAGGGCAAAAGCATATAAGCTGAAAGATGAAATTAAGAAAAGAAAAAGATATGATATTGATAAGGTAGAAGAAAATTTATCAGATGAAGAAAAAGAGCAATTAGCTAGTGAAGAGTCAAGACAGACATTTTATAGATATTTAAGTTTAACTAATTTAATACCTGAATATCAAGCGAAATGTGATGATGATTCTTTATCTGTAAGAGCAGGAGAACAACTTTCTAAATTAAATGAACAACAACAAAGAAAAATTTATGAAGCATTAGGAGATTCAAAAATTACAGAAAATAAAGCAGAAGAGCTAAGAAAATTGGCAAATACTTTTGATGAATTTACAGTAGATATTATAAAAGAAAATTTTAATGGAGATAAAAACACAATTAAATCTTCAATAAAGTTTACAAAGAAAGAAATGGAAAAATACTTTAGTGATTTTAAATCTATTAAAGAAATTAAAGAATATTTAATTAGACTTTTAGAAGAAATAGATGAAAAATCAGAAAATTCCCCGTATGGGGAAAAATATTACTAAAGTAATACAAAAAAATGAACGTAATACTATAAATGGCTCGCCGTTTATGTGTTTCAAGCAATCTGTATTATTGCTTTCCTGCGTTAATAGTAATTAGCCTAATAAAAATATCTAATAATAAAAATCAAACGAATAGGGAGATGATAAGCAATGCCCAAAGTAAAAGAGCAGGGCTCTTTAAATCGAAAAAGATTAGGAATAACTATAGATCCAGAATTAGATGATGAACTAAATAGATATATAATTTCACAAAATTATAAAAAATCAAAGTCATATTATATTGAACAGGCTATAAAAATGTATATACATCAAGATGAAAAAGTTTTAGCAAAACAAATTGAAGATTCAATTAAATTTAATATAAAAACATTTGAAGATAGATATTGTAGAATCCTAGCAAAAGGAGTTAAAAGAATATATGCAAACACTAAAATTTTATTAAATATGCTTGCGTATATGTCTAATTCTGAAAATGATGCCAGATTCTTATTAGAAACATTAAACGAAGCTGAAATTGATGGCTATAAAGCATTGAAAAATGGAATTATAGAAAGAGATATAGAAGATTTATTTCCAAAAGAAGAATTAATAAATAAAGCTAATAAAAAGAGCAAAGAGGTAAACAATGATTAGTGGTACAAATTTTATAGATTTAAATAAAAAAAATAAAACTAAACAGAAAAAAAATAGATAGATTATCAAACAAGCAAAGAGCTACAGTCATAAAATCACATATTAATTACATAGGAAGGACAGAAGGTGCCGAAAATAATGGAGAGCATAGTCTTTTTGGAACTTTAAATAATAATGAAAATGTATATGGAATGAAAAAATCTGATATATTAGCATATATAAAAGATAAAGTATCTTCAGGAGCGTATGTTTATAAAACAGTTATTTCACTGACTGGGGAAGATTCAGAGAAATATGGCTATACTACAAAAGATGATTGGGAAAATCTAATAAGAGCAAATATAAAACTAATTGCAGATGAATATAACATAAAGGTTGAAAATTTAGATTGGGTAGCTTCTTTTCATACAGAAGAGAGGCACCCGCACATACATTTTGTATTTTATGATAAATCAATTTCAAAAAAAGCTAAACCATATGTTCAATATGATAAAATTAAGGAGAAGTTAAACTATTCCGTGTATAAAAAGGACATACAACCATTATTAGACCAAAAGAATACCATAAAAAAGGAAATAAAGGATATTTTTAAAGATAATATTGATGAAATTAATAATACCTGCTAATAGCACTAATAGGCATACTCCTATCATAATCCACAGATGGGAATAGCTGCCGGCAGAGAACATCAATGTCTCCTCATTACTGATGGAGCTATCCCAATAGAATTGTTTGACGGGAATCAAAGAATAAGTATAAGTACGCGTATCACCGCTTTCGGGCGAGTTTATATATCTTGGGATACTACCTGTTTTGTTTAGCTTATTTATATCAGTGCCCGGCATGAATGAAAACAAGTCTATAGCCATACGTTCCCAATTATCAGATAAGGCTTTAGACAATACTACATCGAACTGCAGGAAAGTCTTGTTTCCGGGATTACCCAATACACCCTCAATGGTTATGTCCTTTCCATTAGAACAACGGATGATTTTACCTACCGGATTCTCCTTACCGAAGAGCTTGTGGGCAAATGCCTCTGTAA
>ENA-ORNF01001548-ORNF01001548.1-human-gut-metagenome-genome-assembly--contig:-NODE-1548-length-19760-cov-2.595077_pt1 | contig 19760 bp, 16 predicted proteins | sample MGYA00242110_ERZ509012 | MGnify/ENA primary metagenome ERZ509012 (study PRJEB26280, sample SAMEA2338714) | human gut metagenome | biome: human gut; feature: human-associated habitat; material: faeces...
CAAGAAGCTAAACCTTTTACCCTTATGCCAGCACATAACGAATTGAATGGGATCCCGTGTCATGCAAACAAATGGTTGATGACCGACATTATGCGGAATGAATACGGATTCGACGGGTTCATTGTAAGCGACTGGATGGATATGGAAGCAATCAGCACACGCCACCGGATATCCGAGAATACAACCGATGCATTCTTCCTGTCCGTAGATGGCGGAGTAGACATGCATATGCATGGCCCTGTTTTTTTCGATGCCATCCTGAAACTTATAAAAGAAGGAAAACTGACGGAAGAAAGAGTTAATAAAGCATGCGCCAAGATACTGGAAGCCAAGTTCCGGCTAGGATTATTCGAGAACCGGTATGTTACGGAAGCCGGAATAAAGAAAACGGTTTTCACCAAAAAACATCAGCAAACAGCACTGGAAATCGCCCGGCGCTCCATCGTCCTATTGAAAAACGAGAGTCTGCTTCCCGTTGACACCCGAAAGTTCAAAAAGATACTCGTGACAGGGCCTAATGCCAATAACCAATCAATCATGGGCGACTGGGTATTTGAGCAACCGGAGAAGAATGTATCAACCATACTGGAAGGCATAAAAGAGGAAGCATCCGGTACACAGATAAATTATGTAGTTGTCGGCTGGAATATGAGAGCATTGGATAGTGCCAAAATAGAAGAGGCCATACAAACAGCAAAGTCTTCGGATTTGGCAATCGTCATAGTTGGCGAAGACTCTTTCCGGCAACATTGGAAAGAGAAAACATGCGGAGAAAACAGAGACCGTATGGACATCACTCTTTGGGGTAAACAGGATTATCTTGTGGAATCTATTTACAAGACAGGAGTTCCTACTATCGTCATCCTGATAAACGGACGTCCCCTTGCCACCAGATGGATTGCTGAAAATATCCCGGCTGTTATTGAAGCCTGGGAACCGGGGTCAATGGGTAGAAAAGCAATTGCAGAAATCCTCTTCGGCAAAGTAAATCCCAGCGGAAAGTTACCCATCACTATTCCACGGCACGTAGGTCAGATTTCAACGGTATATAATCACAAACCGTCCCAATTTCTCCATCCTTATATTGACGGGGACAAAACACCACTTTATCCTTTCGGATATGGTTTAAGCTATACGACCTTCGGATATTCAGACTTGAAAATATCTAAACCGGTAATCGGTCCGCAGGAAAACATCACTCTTTCATGTACTGTGAAGAATACAGGAAAGAAAGCAGGGGATGAAGTAGTCCAGCTTTATATCCGGGATGATTTCAGCAGCGTTACCACCTACGATAAAGTATTGCGTGGTTTTGAACGTATTCATTTGCAACCGGGTGAAGAACAAACCGTCAGCTTTACCCTTACTCCTCAAGACTTGGGATTATGGGACAAGAATAATCAGTTTACGGTAGAGCCGGGAAGTTTCTCGGTTATGGTGGGAGCTTCTTCACAGGATATACGGTTGAAGGGGAGTTTTGAAGTGCAATAAATAAATCCAAGACAGTCACTAAAAGCAATGTGAGGCAGCCTCTTACTATTTAGGCTACCCTCACATTGCTTTTATTTCTCTTTCGTCAACTAGAATAGAGTTATAAGTTATACTTAATAAAACAAATAAAACCGGCATCTTTATAAGTTATGCTTAATAAAACTGCCATATCTGTTTTGTATATCAACTATAACTATAAAAAGATGAAACTTATCAATAGCCCTATTTATACAGAGCGTATTCGTCGGTTCACTGTAAAAGGGGAGGATGTCAACTAAAAACATTGCGCAGTTCACCAATCTTACTATTCGTGGGGTAGAAACAGCCCGCTATCGAATAAGAAAGAAACTTGCCATTCCCGGAAATATTAATCTTGTTGATTTTCTAATTGACTTTACATAGGAAGATTTACTGAATATTCCTTCTAATTTCACACCCCTATTCTGTTGGGATTTTCTAAAGAAACTTTATCTTTGTAATGTCAACAATTAAAAGAATATGGTTCGTTTTAATCTTGTTATCACCTTACTACTAATGATAAGCATGGCTGTCAAAGCCGAACTGACCAACCGGATGTTCGATGTCAGGCATGTAGGCTATGCAGAAGGCCTTAGTAGTCAACGTGTTTTTTCGATTGTCGAGGATGGAGACGGTGCGATGTGGATTGCTACAAAAACCGGAATAGACAGATACAACGGTCATACGGTAAAGAACTATGATTTGCCGGGCAGTTTCTATTATGGCGATCTTGCCGGACGCAGGCTTTACTTATTGTACGACACACAACAAGGACTGTTTGCCTACGACCATACCGGACGAATTTACCGATACTCCACCATCCTGGATCATTTTGAGCAAGTCCTCCACCTGGGACAATTGATTCAGGAAGAAGTCATCTTGAACAAACTCTGTTTGGATAGTGACGGAACCTGGTGGATGGGAGCGGATAAAGGACTATACAAGCAAGAAGCGGACCATCGTATAGTTACCGTGTTGAAAGGACAATATGTCAACGACATCGCATTTGCCGGCGAGTCGCTTTTTGTGGGTACTTCTAACGGAGTCTGGCAACTGTCACACGCCCTGCCGGATAAGAAACGCCAGCTGCTGGAAGGGTGGAATGTACAAACATTGTTCTGCGACAAACCGAAAAAAGAACTCTGGATAGGCACATTTGGCAGCGGTTTGTCTGTGATGAACCTCGACACTTCCAAAATGCTTGCGCTGGAGGGACAAGGGAGCACGTTCCTTCATCCGATACGGGCAATTACAGACTATGATGTGCATACCATACTCATAGGCGTGGACGGTGGCGGTGTGTATGCGATAGACAAGGACACCAAGAAAGCCCGTTTACTGATGAATACCAAAGATGACACAGATACTTACCTGCGCGGGAACGGCATATATGCCGTAACCAGAGACGACCAGGGCAACATCTGGATAGGTAGTTATACGGGAGGCGTATCCGTGGCTATCCTGCTGAAACATCCCATTTCGATATTAGCACACGAAAAGGGAAATACCCATTCTCTCATCAGCAACAACGTGAATGATATCGAAGAAAATCCGGATGGCAACCAATGGTTCGCTACCGATGATGGAATCAGCATCCGAAACACCTTGTCAGGCACTTGGAAACACGTGCTGAAAGAAATCGTAACCATTTCTCTTTGCACATCCGGAAATGGGAACGTATGGGTAGGAACGTACGGAGACGGAGTGTATCTACTGGATAACAACGGACGCGTGTTACGCCATCTCACCAAGCAACAAGGGCAATTGACCACCAATTATATTTTCTCCGTCAGACAAGACATGGAGGGAGACTTATGGATAGGAGGTCTGGACGGATGCCTGATCATGTTTGAAAAAGAAAAAGGCAGCAGACGGTCTTTCGACGTGAATTGGGTACAATCCATTGAACCTATCGACCGAAACCGGGTAGCGGTGGCTACCGTCAATGGTTTCTTCCTGGTGGACAAACATACAGGGAATATACAGCACTATGCCAATTCCCAGGAATTTCACAATCAGAATGTCAGTGCTTATATCATCTCTATGCTGTTCAATGACGACGGAACCGTGTGGCTGGGAACCGAAGGGGGAGGATTGAATCTATATGACATGAAAAACCGGACGGTAAAGACTTTCACTGTTCAAGAGGGATTGCCGTCCAACGATATATATAGTTTGCAGCGAGACGACAAGAAACGCTTGTGGGTCAGCACCGGAAAAGGAATTGCCTTGATAGACAGCCTGCGCGTGTCGAACCTCAACTATGCGGGCAATATAGACAAGGAATATAACAAATCCTCATTTGCCCGGTTGATGAACGGCGAGTTTGTGTATGGCAGTACGGATGGCGCTGTCTTTATCATGCCACTCGACATCTCAACCGTAGACTACTGGACGCTCCTGCGTTTCACAGGGCTGACGGTTGATTATCAAAACGTCCAGGAAGAAGAATCGTTGAGACCCGCCATCCATGATATGCTTGCCGACCGTGCGGTACGGCTTGGCTATAAATACAACTCGTTTACCGTTTCTTTTGAATCTATCAACTATCGTTTCCAGCGCGATATTGTCTATCAGCATATTTTAGAAGGGTATGACAATGACTGGAGCAAACCGTCTGCCGAGGGGAAGGCATCCTACACCAAGGTATCGCCGGGCACTTATCTTTTTAAGGTGCGCAGCCTGCGGCGCAGCGACGGAAAGACTATCTCCGAAAGCACCTTAGAAGTGAAAGTGAGCCAGCCATGGTGGAACTCGTGGTGGGCTTGGACTATTTACCTATTTATAATAGGCTTCGTTTTCTATTTCATCCTGCGCTATAAGAGCAACCAGCTCCAAAAGAAATACGACGAAGACAAAATACGTTTCTTCATCGACACGGCGCACGACATTCGCACGCCGGTGACGCTTATCATGGCGCCGCTGGAGGATTTGAACCGGGAACAGGATCTCTCGGACAAAGCCCGTTATTACCTGAATCTGGCCCATGAAAGTACCCGGAAACTCCATTCGCTCATCACACAGTTGCTCGAATTTGAAAAGGTAGACGCCCACAAGCCATCCTCTTCATCGGTTCCGCTTTGTCTGAATGAAGTTTTGCTGAAAGAAGCCTCCGTCTTCCGGTCTTTTTGCGAGAAGAAGCAGTTGACACTGAATCTGACCCAACCCGACGAATCCGTTTTCGTTTCAGCCGACAAACACCTGATAGAGATGTTACTCGACAATCTTCTTTCCAATGCCTGCAAATACACCATGCCCCAGGGAGAAATCAGTCTGGATTTGAAAGCCACGAAACGCAAAGCCATCCTTTCGTTGAAAGATAACGGAATAGGCATACCGAAGAAAGCGAAGAAGCACATCTTCTCCGATATTTACAGAGCCGAAAATGCCCGGCAGTCACAGGAAGAAGGAACCGGATTCGGACTGTTGCAGGTGCAGCGCATTGTAAAGATGCTGCATGGAAAAATCACTTTCTGTTCCGAGGAGGGCAAGGGAACTACTTTCATCGTAACATTGCCGCGAACCACCACCGTAGCCGAACCCGTGTCGCACGAATCATCCCTCGAACACCTTGCCAGCACATCGGATAATAACAGCCACGAAACGGATAAAATAAAAGATCCGGACGACCGGAATACATTACTCATTGTAGAAGACCACGAAACTCTCCGTCACTACCTCCGCCAGACCTTTGAACACCTCTATCGGGTGATTGATGTTGCCGACGGACACGAAGCTATCGCCTGTCTTGCCAATGAATATCCGGACATCATCCTCTCCGACGTCATGATGCCCGGCATACGGGGTGACGAGCTTTGCAGAATGGTCAAGGAAAATCCTGACACATCAGGTATTCCGGTCGTTCTGCTGACGGCAAAGGCTAACCACGAAGCAATAGTGGAAGGATTGAAGAAAGGCGCGGATGATTACATCCCCAAACCATTCAGTACAGAGATACTGAAATTGAAAGTACAAGGATTGATTGACAATCGAAACAGGCAACGGCAGTTTTTCATGCGGCAAGCCATCGCTCAAGTAGAGGCGGGCGGCAAACGTGACGACAATGAAAGCAATGAAAACAATGAAAGTATCGACAACAAAAACGTAACGACAGCAAGCGAAACAATGGCCGAGGGTGACCGCCGGTTTATCATGCAAGCTACCCGGTTTGTTCTTGAACATTTGGATGAACCCGATTTCAACATCAATCTCTTATGCCATGAAATGGCAATGAGCCGGACACTATTCTACAGTCGCCTTAAATCACTGACGGGAAAAGGGCCGCAAGAGTTTATCCGTATCATCCGGCTACAAAAAGCTGCCGAACTGCTGAAAGAAGGTAAAAGCGTAACCGATGTCGCCGCCGAAACCGGATTTGTCAACACGAAGTATTTCAGTTCATTGTTCAAGAAACAATTCGGGATGCAGCCAAGTAAATATAGTGGGAAGTAGACAAGCATTCATGTTCGGTTTTGAATTAGAATTAGCTCGTTTCCGGTACAGTAATGAACTGTTTCAGCCTATTCTGACAAGGGTATATTCTCACTGCAATGAGAAAAAGTTCTCATTATAATGAGTATTTCTTCTCATACCTATGAGTATTTTTTCTCATAGTGATAAGTATACTTGAGAATGTTTACGGAAGTTTTTTTGAATTATAATTGTATGAGTTTACCTCATTTCTGCACCCAAATGAAGCTCTTATTCAGGTAGAATATTAGCTTCTTTAGTGAAGATAAGCGCTTTTATTTTCAGTTATATAATGTATTATAGATAGACATCTGCAACATAAATACAGGGACTTTATTTGCAAAAAACTATTAATAGCAGTATATTTGCCCTCTAAACAAACAATATAATCCCCATGCTACTAAAACATTGGAACCTTATACTCATATTTTTAACATTCTCAATTATATCTTGTGAGAGCAGTAAGAATGAACCTGAAGTAAACAGTACACCGTCATTTCCTGTCGGCAGAGAGTTTAATGTCAGTTTAAATATAGCTCCTTTTCTTGAAGTAGCCGAACAACCTTTAAGCCGTTCCACCTCCACGGTGGCTGACGGAATATATGCAGTTAATGTTTTTTGGAAAGGAAAAGGCCTGACTTCTTTTCAGCCCTATGCTTCAGGCCTTTTCGATAATCCATATCGAGTAGAAATCGGGTTAATCGAAGGATATGTGTATCGCTTTGACTGCAGCTTCCTGGGATATAAAGACCGCCCATATTATACAATACAAAGTGACAGCATACTTTATGGACTTCCTTTTTCATCTACTCTGCAGAAAGAGGTGAACGGGTTAGTCAACAACGATTTAAAGATTTCAATCAATCCCCTGAATATCAATGGGGCATTTCACCAACATATTTACAAAGGAGAAATGCATATAAAATGCGATAGTACTAGTACTCACCCTACCGTCAAACGCTTTTTCGGCAGTGAGCAATTGGACTTTTCAAATCCCAATATGAATACCTCCGTTTCAATGACATTGAAACGTGCTTATTATTCTATACAATTCGTTACAGACGAACTTGCACCGGGTGACTCCATCAAAATTAAAGCAGCGGACGTTGCTCCATTTTATCTACTATATTCCAAAGATGGAACATCCCGGACGGAGGAACGAATTATCTCTATGTACGATATATCCGACTATTATACGGCCAAACTTAAGGAAGAAGAAACAATCGCTTTCACTATTTCCTACCGCCCGGCCAATGAAGAGAAATGGTATTCTCTATATACCAATCAAAGTATTAAAATGAAAAGAAACAAAAAGAACATAGTCAAAATAGTCAAGATAGATGAGCATATAGGGGATGCTACTATCTCTTTTGGTGAAGAAGCAGAAATGGAAGAATCAGAACAAGAAATAGGGAAATAATTATCATACTCAACAACTACTAAAAAAGATTCATATGAAAATCAAACATCTTATGATCGCAGGCTGTCTATTCACAGCTTTTACTCTACAATCATGTATTAAGGAGAAAGATCTGTATCAGGCACCTCCTACTACGTATTCCGAACTTAACTTACAACTGGACGGAGACTACCTCTCAACCGAACTGCCCATGGCACGCGCTACAACTCCAACCAAAATTAATGAAAGTGAAACATTAGTGGGAATCGCCATTACCATGACACCCAAAGAGGGACAGAATCCATCTTCAAAACCATACGCTTATGGTATTTTCCAGTTAGACAAGGCGAAAGATCCCAATAACCTAAAAATAAAAGTTATTGATGGATACACTTACCGCATCTCTTGCTCTATGATTGCAAATGCAAAGGACTCAATCATAAAAGACGAAAAAGGCTTCTTCGGAGCCCCTTTCGATTTGGAACGTAGCGGAAAAATCAAAGGGGAATGCCTGAACAAATTCCTGACTGCCGAACAAGCAGATGGAATCAAATTCTTATACAATATTGAAAACCCGAGAATACAAACGAGAAACGGATCACAAGACGCCTGCAACCGCCCGTTCATCGAACGTTATCATGGATTAAACGATAAAGTGGAAGTGACAGATGGCATGCAAAATCACATCATGCTCTATCGCCGTTTTTTCGGAGTAAAATTCAAACAAACAGGTTTAGAGAAAGGACGTCTTAGAATAAAACTTGAAGACGCACCAAGCATCTATTTGAATGCTAATGCAGATATTCATAAGACTGTTGAATCTGAATTAAAAATGGTCAGCATGAGAAATCTCACTGCCAATATACCTACTGGTGATAATCAACATTTAACAGAGAATGTAAAAGTGGAAGTATTTTGGGAAGAGACTCCAGGAGCAGAAGAAAAGACAATCATCAGTAGCAGTATCACATTCAAGAGAAACTATACCCATTCTATCGCACTAACCAATATCGAACATATAGGAACACCTAGTGACATAGGAATTGAAGTCGAATCAGGAGAAATGGGAGAAGATATTGAACAAGACATTCCATGGCAATGAGATAATGCCAAATAGGAGTTCGAATAACAAGCACTATACCAATATAGTGCATAAATGAAAAATACGAGATTCAGAATTGAGTCTCGTATTTTTTTAGTATTAATCTTGTAAAAAAACCAGTGAATAAGTAAAGAGCAACATTTATTTCTATTTTCAACAAGTTTTATTCACATCATTCACTATATTTGCATAGTTTATCTTTCCATTTAATGCAAAAAAGGAGCAAATGACTACAAATTTAAACGAGACCTTTGCCGCTGTACAAGTAGCAAGTCGGGAATTAGCCCTGCTGAATGATAATGTCATCAATCAGATTTTAAATGCAGTAGCTGACGCAGCAATTGCAGAAACACCTTTCATTCTTTCAGAGAACGAAAAAGACCTCGCACGGATGGACAAAAATGATCCGAAGTACGATCGGTTGAAACTGACGGAAGAACGTTTGAAAGGTATTGCCGCAGATACACGCAATGTAGCAACACTCCCCTCTCCTTTGGGTAAAGTGCTGAAAGAGAGTGTTCGTCCCAATGGAATGAAGTTGACGAAAGTCAGCGTTCCTTTCGGAGTCATAGGAATCATTTATGAAGCGCGCCCTAATGTTAGCTTTGATGTTTTCTCCCTTTGTCTGAAGAGCGGAAATGCCTGCATATTGAAAGGAGGAAGTGACGCCGATTGTTCCAACCGGGCCATCATCAGTGTGATTCACAAAGTATTGAAGAAGTTCAAAATCAATCCACACATTGTAGAATTACTTCCGGCTGATAGAGAGGCTACGGCAGCGTTACTGAATGCTGTGGGCTACGTAGACTTGATTATCCCCAGAGGCAGCAGCAGTCTTATTCATTTCGTACGCGAGAATGCAAGGATTCCTGTCATTGAAACAGGAGCAGGTATCTGTCACACTTACTTCGATGAATTTGGGGATACAAACAAGGGAGCAGACATTATTCATAATGCAAAGACACGTAGAGTTAGCGTATGTAATGCATTGGACTGCACCATTATACATGAGAAGAGACTGGCCGACCTCCCTCTGATTTGCGAGAAACTAAAAGACAGCCATGTCATTATTTATGCTGATCCGCAAGCTTACCAGGCATTGGAAGGCCGCTATCCTGCCGAGCTCCTGGAACATGCAAAAGCAGAAAGCTTCGGCACGGAGTTTCTGGATTATAAAATGGCTGTCAAGACTGTAAAGAGCTTCGAAGATGCCTTAGGACATATTCAGGAAAACAGTTCTAAACATAGCGAGTGTATTGTTACCGAGAACGGAGAACGTGCAGCTTTATTCACCAGAATCGTGGACGCAGCTTGCGTATACACCAATGTGTCTACCGCTTTCACTGACGGGGCACAATTCGGATTAGGAGCCGAAATCGGAATCAGTACGCAAAAGCTACACGCACGCGGTCCGATGGGACTTGAGGAAATCACTTCTTACAAATGGGTCATTGAAGGAGATGGACAAACGAGAAGAAATTGAGACGATACCTTTATCGTTAAAAATCAAACAAGGTATTGAACGAAACTAATTGAAAATTGAAAATTAAGAATTAAAAGATAAATGATATGAAGAAATTTACTTGCGTACAGGACATCGGCGATTTAAAATCAGCCCTTGCAGAAGCATTCGAAATTAAAAAAGATCGTTTCAAATATGTAGAACTGGGACGAAACAAGACTTTGATGATGATCTTCTTCAACTCCAGTCTGCGCACCCGCCTTAGCACACAGAAAGCTGCAATCAACTTGGGAATGAATGTAATGGTACTAGATATCAATCAAGGTGCATGGAAACTGGAAACCGAACGTGGCGTAATTATGGATGGCGATAAACCGGAACATATCTTAGAAGCCATTCCGGTGATGGGCTGTTATTGTGATCTCATCGGAGTACGCTCTTTCGCCCGTTTCGAAAACCGCGACTTTGACTATCAGGAAACGATTATCAATCAATTTATCCAATACTCCGGACGTCCCGTCTTTTCGATGGAAGCGGCAACACGCCACCCATTGCAGAGCTTTGCCGACTTGATTACCATTGAAGAATACAAGAAAACAGCACGTCCTAAAGTGGTCATGACCTGGGCTCCACATCCACGTCCATTGCCACAAGCTGTTCCCAATTCTTTTGCCGAATGGATGAACGCAACGGATTACGAATTTGTCATCACCCACCCCGAAGGTTATGAACTCGCCCCGCAATTTGTAGGCAACGCAAAAGTAGAATACGACCAGATGAAGGCTTTCGAAGGAGCCGACTTTATATATGCCAAGAACTGGGCAGCTTATTCTGGCGACAATTACGGACAGATATTAAGTAAAGATCGTGATTGGACAGTCAGCGACCGTCAAATGGCAGTTACCAACAACGCTTATTTCATGCATTGTCTTCCGGTTCGCAGAAATATGATTGTGACAGACGATGTGATCGAAAGCCCGCAATCAATCGTTATTCCGGAAGCTGCTAATCGTGAAATCTCGGCAACTGTCGTTCTGAAGAGACTATTGGAAGGACTAAAATAACCGAAAAATAAAGAGGCCGAAAAGCCTTTTCCATCAACGCATAAGAACAAAAGAACATCTCCTTAAAATCCTACTTATAAATATAAAAACAGGATTTGAAAATTGAGATGTTCTTTTGTTCTTATTGTATTTAAAATAAAAGCAGGCTATTACTTACCGCCCGCTCTTTACTTTACCTTATTTCTCTATTTCTTTGCCAGCCTCCTGCCAGGAATTAAATCCTTTATCAAGCTCAAAGACCTTATAGCCCTTCTCACTCAAAATTGCCGCAGCCTTCTTGCTCCGATTACCACTACGGCAATACACAGCCACCGGTTTATCCTTCTGTAATAATGAATCAGCCATTGAAGCAAAAGAATCATCCATCACATTGATGTTGATTGTCTTCGTGATGTGCCCCTCCGAATATTCCGCAAGTGTGCGGACATCCAGACGTTGTATATCCTCATTCTGAATAAGAGAATCAAATTCCTCTACATTCATGGATTGAAAATCTCCTTTCTGCTGACAAGAGAAAAGGGAAGAGAGAAATAAAAATATCCCCACGATTAATTGATTCAATTTAAACATATATACTCTATTATTCAATTCTGCCCAGGAGTATAGTCAAACCCGGGATCACAATACTTTTCAGATACTACCGCAGATCCATCCTTATCGTACGTACAATATTTAAACTTAATATTCATAGTCCGGCCAGGATGCTCTTCATCAATATATTGCGCCAAAGGAACAGAGATGTAAGCACGCCGATTATAGTATTCTTCATCACTGTTCGCATCATGGTATAACAACATATTCACAATGCCATTTGTTTTAAGTTCGGACACATCTTCCACTATACCGAAAACATGTCCCTTGCCCGTACTGACTTTTAGATTCAGAATCATATTCAGATAATCCCTCCCCAGCCAGATACTGACCACCTCTACCGGGTCTTGCTTTATACCGTCTTTATACACAGGATCATCTTCCGGCTTAGGCACCGGCACAATGAGCGATTGCAAAGAATATATAGTAGCCGCACTTCCATCCGGAAGCACTTCATAGTTACTCATTACACGTCTGGAGGTATTTGCGGCAATAGTAGAACCCGTACGGTCTTCCGCCACAGGCAAAGCCTCTCCCTTATCAGGAATAAGCGTTTGTATACGACCGTCTTCCCCGGCCTCTACAGTCACAAATTCCAGTTTCACCGAAGGATAATAATAATCATCATCTCCACAGGCAGTCATCAGGAAAAGCAATCCCCACAACCAAATAACATGTAATTTTCTTCTTTTCATCGGCAAGCTGCTAAATAATTAACTAACGGATTGGAATACATTAATAACAACTTCTCACGCAAAAAGTCCTCATCCTTATTCGGAATCTTGATCTTTGCCAATTGTTGTTCAATATAGTTCATAAACTGTTGTTTCTCTTCTTCCGTGTAATTGGACCCGAATTCCGTCGTGCCATTCAGCCAATCGTACGCCACATAATTTCCCGGATATATCCGGTAATTACGATGAATGCGGCGGTCAATACAAGCAGAGATACGGGCAAACAAATCCGGTTTCGGCAACGAACGGTCCAACTCTTTCAGATCATCATTCAGACAAGGGGCAACCTGAAAATGTACCCTGCCTTTATATCCGAAAAGACCGGTTTGCATATTAATCAAATCGTCCTGCGTCGTCTTCTTATACCCTTCGATGTCTCTCTTCAACTGAAACTCCTGCGCTTTCAGAAAATCACACGGGTCATATTCGTATGAAATAGCAAGCGGAGCAATATTCATTTCCATCAAACGGTCTATCAAATCACCTTCACCACCCATTGCCAGCATTTTCAACACACTGTCTTGCGTACGGTCATTCGAATCTTTTGCACGTCCTTCACGCTGCGCAATCCAAATAGACTGTTTTTTCTCCGAAATGGTGTAATGCATATAACGGGACATACGCGCTGAAGATTCCAACATTTGCCGCATGGTCAATGCCCGCTGCACAATGAATGATTTATTGACACGTACCAGCTTATGAATCCATGGGTAGATGAGCAGGTTGTCGCCGATGGCGATTTCTACGGTGGTCATTCCTTTGTCTATCAGTAGGATAGATAGAAAAGCCGAATCCAGAATAATGTCACGATGATTGGAGATGAAAGTGTAGTTCCGGGTTAAGTCGGACAAGGCGGAACAGTCGAATGTCAGTCCGTTGGCTGTTTTTTTCACCAAATCCCATAACAGTCCGTAAAAGAACGCTTTTTGGAATTCCAGGTTTGTTTTGCATTGACGCATCTTCATGGCAAGACCTTCGAAAGGTACGCCCGGCATAACAGACTCTACCACTGTCCGGAAAACGGGGTCAGCGATTAATTCTTCATAGATTTGCGGTAACTCTTCGGGAGTGTACGGACGAATCTCGTTAAATTCAGCTGGTATGTTCATAATTTATAAAGGTTAGTCAGTGATATCACTAAAATTTATTTTCTATAATGTCAGTCATCACATCTTTTATATCCAATCCTGCGGCACGCACCTGTTGGGGAATGAAGCTGGTAGCTGTCATGCCCGGGGTGGTATTGATTTCGAGCAAGTTTACTTTTTCGCCTTCGGTAATGATATAGTCAATGCGGATAAGGCCGGAACACCCCAGAATGTCATAAATGGCCGAAGTGAGCAGACGTACACGTTCGGCTGTATCTTCGGGCAGGCGGGCAGGGGTGATTTCCTGTGATTCTCCATTGTATTTGGCTCCATAGTCAAAGAATTCGTTGGCACTCACCACCTCGGTGATGGGGAATACCACTTCCTTGTCCGAGGTCTTGTAACAGCCGCAGGTGATTTCCGTTCCTCTCATAAAGGCTTCAATCATTACTTCGTCACTTTCCTCGAAAGCTTTTTCGATGGCGGGTTGTATATCTTCCTTAGTCTTTACTTTGGTGACACCGAAGCTGGAACCGCCGGCGTTGGGTTTGATGAAACAAGGCAGACCAATTTTGTTGATTACTTCTTCGTCTGTAATTTCAAACCCTTTACGCAGGATCAGTGATTCGGCTACGCGGATACCGAAGCCTTTCAGGTATTGGTTGCAGGTGAATTTATTGAAAGTCATGGCAGATACCAGTACGTTACAACTGGAGTAGGGAATTCCTAACAGGTCGAAGTAACCTTGCAGGATACCGTTTTCCCCCGGAGTTCCGTGGATGGTGATGTAGGCGAAGTCGAAATGTTTCTTTTCGCCGTTCTCCATGAAACTGAAATCATTACGGTCTATCGGGGTTTTGGAACCGTCCGGAAGGACTACTTCCCACCGATGCCCTTCCATCTCTACTATATATAGGTTATAACGCTCTTTGTCAATGAAAGAGTAAAGTCCCTGTGCACTGCGCAGGGAAACGACAAGTTCGCTGGAATCTCCTCCGGCTACTATGGCAATAGTACGTTTCATAGTTCTTCTCTGTTACTGATATAGTTTCTCCACTTGTCTATCAGGTTTGTCATATCCTCGGGCAGCGGAGAGGTGAAGAACATCTCTTCGCCTGTACGGGGATGGACAAAGCCCAGCGTCATGGCGTGTAATGCCTGGCGGGGGCAGGTCTCGAAACAGTTGTTTACGAATTGTTTGTATTTACTAAAATGAGTTCCTTTTAAAATTTCGTTTCCGCCATAACGCTCATCATTGAACAGCGTGTGCCCGATGTGCTTCATGTGGACACGTATCTGGTGGGTGCGTCCCGTTTCAAGCACACACTCTACCAGCGTGACATAGCCCAGACGTTCCAGTACCCGGTAGTGGGTGACGGCGTGCTTTCCTTGGGCGGGGTCACTCAGTACAGCCATTTGCATGCGGTCTTTGGGGTTGCGCCCTATATTCCCTTCTATGGTTCCTTCGTTATTTTCTACGATACCCCATACCAGAGCATTGTATTTACGTTTGGTGGTCTTGTTGTAGAACTGAAGTCCCAGATGAGTCTTGGCATCGGGGGTCTTGGCTACCACGAGCAGGCCCGAGGTGTCTTTGTCTATACGGTGGACTAATCCCACTTGCGGATCGTTAGGGTCGTATCTGGGGTTGTCTTTCAGATGCCATGCTATGGCGTTGACCAGCGTACCGTGGTAGTTTCCGCATCCCGGATGCACTACCAGTCCGGCCGGTTTGTTGATTACCATCAAATCGTTGTCCTCATAGACTATATCCAGTGGAATATCTTCGGGAATGATATCATTATCATAACGTGGACGGTCCATCATCACCGTCAGCACGTCGCAAGGCTTTACTTTATAACTGCTTTTCACCGGTTTGCCGTTCGCCATGATGAGGCCGGCGTCGGCAGCCTTCTGAATACGGTTGCGCGAAGAGTTGACAAGCCGTTCGAACAAATATTTGTCCACGCGCACTTGTGACTGTCCTTTGTCTACTACTACACGGAAATGTTCATACAGTTCGGCGGGGTTGTCCACTACCGGTTCCACATCATCCAGTGTGTCGTCTAGTTCATCCACATATTCTTCTCTCATCATCACTGTGTGTTAAGTTTAAAACCAGGATTCGTCTACCACAGGTTTGTCATCGTTCGCAGTTCCGGATTCATTTACCAATGCAGAATCTTCGGGCATGGTTTCATTGCCGTTGCCTACCGTGAGGGTCAGTACGGCTTCGTGAGGAATCTTTTCTCCGGCTTTCAAGTCGCGTCCTCGGTATTTTATGCTGTATACCCAGTCTTTTTCGCCGCTGATATATTCGGGTTCGGTTATTTTAAAACCTAACGCACGTAATTTAGCTTCGGCTTGGCGGAGAGAACTATTATCCATGACATCGGGAATGGCTACCTTGGGGGCGCTGTCTGCATTGACGGTCAGATAGACGGTTCTGCCCGACTTCACCTTGGAGCCACCGGCGGGATTCTGTTCCAGAATAGCACCGGGGGCTATTCCTTTTACATAGCTGGAGTCTATGACGATTGATTTTAGTGACTGCTTGTCGAGTTCATTTTCTGCAATCCGCAGATTCATTCCTTTTACATCGGGCACTACCACTGCTTCGCCGTGGCGTGTATAGTTGTCCAGCCATTGAAGGGTTCCCAAAGGTGCTGCCACAATGACCACTACCATCGCTATCAGATTGAGCCAGAAGAAGCGGTTATTCTTGAATGAAAAGAATTCTTTGAATGTTACCATATCTAACTTAATTATTTCGGGTCAAAGATACGACAATTTCATTTCTGTTCCTACATTTAGTTATGAATATCATATACTTTTTGTACCTTTGCATCCCGAAAAAACAACCTGTTTCCTGTCAGAGTAAATAAAATTGAGGTAAAAAGAAGATGAACGAGACAACAAATGAACAAGAGGTGCTGCTATTGCGCCGTAAACTAGACCTTTTATTACGTACCGGCAAGCTGCTGATGGAGAGTGCGGCAGACACTAACCGGATTGAAAGAAACATGAAGCGCGTGGCCGCTTATCTGGGTATTCCGGAAGAGAAACTGCATATTGATATCCGGTGGACGATGCTGATGGTCAATGTGAGTGACGAGAAGCACTCTTTTTCCAAGTTTCAGAAATGCGAGAAACATGGTATCAATATGGAAGCCATTTCAAAAATCAGTAAACTTTCGTGGCGTGCCATTGAGCAGGATTATTCATTGGATAAATATGAGGAAGAACTTGAGAAGATTGCTCGTCAGGAGCGTAATTATACCCCTTATGTCGTGGCAATCTGTACCGGGTTTGCTTGTGGAGGGTTCTGCAAGTTGTTTGGTGGTGACTGGATTGCTTTTCTGATTACGGCTATTTGTACTTTTGTGGGGTTCCGTACCCGTGCCCGTTGCATTGAGTTCGGTATCAATGTATATATGAGTATTGCGATCTCTGCATTTTTATGTACTTGTCTGGCTTATGCGTTTTCTTTTTCCGGTTTATCTTCCACTCCGTATCATCCGTTGCTGGCCTGTACTTTATATATAGTACCCGGTGTGCCGCTGATAAATTTTGTGGACGATATGATTGACAATCACTTGTTGGTAGGTATTACGCGTGCAGCCAACACGGTAATGATGGTAGGAGGCATGGCGTTTGGTATCGCTTTTGCCTTGAGGCTGCTGGTGATGAGTGATGTGACTATCGACCAGAAGTTCAGTGAACTGAGTATGGTGCCGCACGATGCTTATTGGGTATATGCTGTTGCGGCTGCAATTGCGGCTATGGGATTCGCTACTATTTTTAATGTGCAGAGACGTTTGTTGTGGGTGGTGGCTGTAGGTGGAATTATTGCAGTATGCACCCGTAACTTTGTAAACTTTGAATTAGGATATGGTCCGGTGATCGGTTCGTTTATGGGAAGCTTTGTCGTGAGTTTGATAGCTGTCAAAGCCGTTCATTGGTTTCATGTCCCTAATCATGTGCTGACTATTCCTTCTGTCATTCCGATGGTACCTGGTGTCTTGATGTATCGTTCGTTGCTGGCGCTTATCAATATGCGTGGAGTGGTAGGGGAAGTGACACTTGCTTTTTCCAATGGTATTAACTCGGCGCTTATTATTTTCTGTATAGCCTTGGGGGTAGCTGTTCCTAATATTTTTGCCCGGCGTTACATTGCTAAGGACCGTCAGCGTTTCCTTACACAGATGTTGGCAGAACGCAGAGCTCGTGGTAAATTTATTGAGTGGTAGCAGGTGTATGTTTACGAAGTAGTAGTCATTAAAACTTGATAGACAAAGAAAAAGGATTTTCCATTGCGGAAAATCCTTTTTCTTTGTCTATCAAGTTTATGCTATTAATACCGCAGTAGAAAACGGAATGAATTTTATCGATGTCTCTCCTTACTACGGGCATTATAAGGCAGAAACCGTATTGGGAAAAGCATTGAAAGAGATGCCTCGTGACAAATATTATCTCTCTATCAAAGTAGGACGCTACGGCAAAGATGGAGTGAACACTTGGAATTACTCCGGCAAGCGTGCCACAGAAAGCATGTATGAAAGCATGGAAAGACTGCACATAGACTATATAGACTTGATAAATGTGCACGATGTGGAATTTTTGGATATGAATTAGGTGGTGAATGAAACACTGCCGGCACTCGTCGAACTGAAGAAAGAAGGAGTAGTGAAACATGCAGACATCATCGACTTACAGCTGGAAAACCTAAAATAGGTTATCGACCACTCTGAACCGGGAATTATAGAAAGTGTATTGAATTTCTGCCACTACTGCCTGAACGATGAGAAGTTGAGTGATTACTTGGATTATTTCGAATCAAGAAATATCGGTATTATCAATGCGTCTCTGCTTTCAATGGGGCTTCTTTCACAGTGGGGTGCCCTGGCTTGGTATCCAGCTCCCAAAGCATTGGTCGAGGCTTGTCAAAAGTCAGTGCAACACTGTTCATCCAAGAATTATCCGATAGAAAAGCTGGCTATTTAGTATGCTGTCCGCAATCCACGTATTGCTACTACCCTGTTCAGCTCAGCCAATCCGGCAAACGTATTGAAAAATATAGCTTATGCCGAAAAGCCCATTGACTGGGATCTGGTAAAAGAGGTACAGGAAATCATCGGTGACCAGATGTGTGTAAGCTGGGCTAATTCTTAAACAGGGGAGGCAAAGAGTATGGACTTCAAGATTATAGATGCCCACTTCCATCTTTGGTTCCGGCAGGATACGGAAGTGGATGGCATGCCTATTCGTACATTATTCAACGGGCGTTCCCTCTTTATGGGAGAAGAACGGCAGATGGTTCCGTCTTTATGATCGACGGACGAAACAGAGCGGAAGTTTTCTGTCAAATATGGATTATGCACAAGTTTCGGCAGCTGTTGTTACACAAGAGTTTATCGATGGTATTCAGAATGGGTACTTGGCTGAGGTGGCACGAAAATATCCCGACCGCTTTTTCGTATGCAGCATGTGCGAGTACATCGTCTTGTCATGGAATAAAATTATTCCGGCAAACCATACAAATCAAGTACTTTCTACAAAAGGAATTAGATATCCGCGGTTCATGCAATGCCTTGCCTGCCGACTTCAGAGCAGTAATCTGCTATATGAAACAAGGTACTTGCCCGAAAGATGAGTTTATCAGCAAGGTCGCCACTCCCGAAACGGCATTGTAAACCATGGAGGAATGGGCTGCTGCTCCCAGCAAATTATTCCGCATACTGGTAGAGTTTGACTGATGACAATACATATTGGATAATACCCGGATATAGTATTTATGTGGGCTATTGTCCAAAGAATATTATTTTAAAGCTACATCTCACATTCTACTCGATTGAATAATATCAATCAAAATCGGTTTGAGTTCGCTGACAAAACACTTCACAGCTATCACCATCAAGATAAGCCCCATCAAGCGCATCATCACATTATTTACCGTCTTGCCTAAAATGGAGACTAAACGGGTGGAATTTCTCAATATAAGATAAGTGATAAAATAAATCAATGCAATCATTCCTATCAATATCCCTTTTATAGTCCATGTATTGGTATCGTTCATCAACATAATTCCATTGGCAATGGAACCCGGTCCGCAAAGCATGGGAATGGAAAGCGGAGTGATGGAATGTCATTGGCGTATGTTTTGATTTCTTTGTTTTTCAGTTTCGTATTGGTAAAACGTGCCTGCAACATATCATAACCAATCTTTAGAATAATGAAACTGGCAGCAATTCGGAAATTATTGGTAGATATACTGAAAAATTTAAATAAGAATTGACCTGAGAAAGTAAAAGCCAAAAGAGTGATGAAAGAGATGTTGCCCG